>Ga0208958_1000217_pt1 | contig 72884 bp, 90 predicted proteins | sample RifOxyB1_FD_184032 | JGI IMG/M metagenome (GOLD analysis project Ga0208958, IMG submission 184032) | Soil microbial communities from Rifle, Colorado - Rifle Oxygen_injection B1 (SPAdes) | ecosystem: Environmental > Terrestrial > Deep subsurface > Rock core/Sediment | place: Rifle, Colorado...
CCGCACCTGCCTGCGCAGACAGGGCAGGTAGGACTCCCGCTTCTCCGTGACATCTCGGAGTTGAAAGGTAAGAAAGTCTTGCTTCGGGCTGGACTCAATGTGCCAGTCAAAGACGGTGTCGTCACTGAGCGTTTTCGGATTGAACAAGCTGTTCCAACTATTAAATATTTGCAGGATAAGGGGGCAAAGGTAATTGTAATTGGCCACATTGGACGTGAGCCAGAAGAATCATTGAAGCCAGTCTTTACCGTACTTCAAGAGATGGTCGGAGCAAAATGGGGTGGGGAACTTTTAGGTGAAGCAAGTATTCTGGCTGGAGAATTACTTTATGGTGAAGTGTTGCTGTTAGAAAACTTACGCCGTGACCCACGCGAAGAAGCAGACGAGGACTCATTGTCTGCCGAGTTGGCGGCACTAGCTGATCTGTATGTAAATGATGCCTTCGCCGATTCGCACCGCGCTCATAGCTCAATCGTTGGCCTACCGCGTCACTTGCCAAGTTACTTTGGCCCTTCTTTTATGAAAGAATATGAAGCTCTATCTAAGGCCTTAAAACCGACATCGCCTTCACTCTTTGTGATTGGAGGAGCTAAATTTGAAACTAAGATGCCGCTCGTCGAGAAATTTTCTTCTCGCTACGATCAAGTCTTTATTGGAGGTGCACTAGTCAATGATGTCTTCAAGGCACGCGGTCTTCAAGTGGGTAAATCATTAGTTTCTGACATCGATCTGACCAACAATGACCTTTTGAAAAAAACAAACATCATCTTACCGATCGATGTGATGACGACTGGTCCTAACGGCCAACGGACGGTTACGCCAGAGGAGGTCACTGAAGATGAAATGATAATGGATGTTGGACCGGCAACTATCGAAATGCTTGCCCCTCGTATTGCTTCAGCGCGCACTATTTTGTGGAATGGACCATTGGGAAATTTTGAACGAGGGTTTGCGGGCGGAACAGAAGCACTGGCAGAATCGATTGCTCGTAGTGATGCGCATTCGATTGTCGGCGGCGGCGATACTATTGCCGCTATACGTGGACTTCACTTAGATAACGATTTTGGTTTTTTATCTACCGCTGGTGGTGCCATGCTTACTTTCCTAGAAACCGGCACTTTGCCCGCGATCGATGCAGTCTTAGGACGATAGGGCAGCTTGTATTTTCTTAGCTACTTCGGCGAGGCTTTCGTCATCAGCCATTTCACCTGCTGACAAGAACGGTCCAAGGTTGCGTGTACCCTCTGGAATTGGATAGAGTTTTATGTGGACGTGGGGTACTTCAAAGCCCTCAATCGCAAGACAAGTGCGGGCGACACTAAAGGCTTGATCAGACGCCTTAGCGATCTTCTTTGCTACGGCAAATAAGTGCTGATAAGTCTCGTCGTCTAAATCGAAGGCGTAATCGGATTCTTTTTTAGGAATCACCAAAGACTGACCGACCACAGTGGGGAACTTGTCGAGTATTACGACGCAAATATCGTCTTCATATATAAAATGGGCAGGTATTTCTCGGCGGATAATTTTGGAAAAAATTGAATCTGACATAAATGTTATTATAGAGGGCACTACACGTATGGCAAACTACCGCTTGGCCGCGAGGACGGAAGATAATTTATTGACTCATTTACTTAGAGTTAGAGGGATTGATGCAGAAGCTGAAATAAACTTCCTTTCGCCCGACTATGATCAGCATCGACACGACCCTTTTCTTCTCAACGACATGGCCAAGGCGGTAGAGCGGATACGACGCGCCGTGAAAGACGGTGAAAAGATTGCCATCTTCGCCGACTACGACTGCGATGGTATTCCGGGCGCGGTTGTCCTCAATGACTTTTTCAAAGCGATTGGTTTTACAAATTTTATAGTGAAGATTCCGCATCGACACTTTGACGGCTTTGGTCTTAGTGAAACAGCGGTAGATGAACTGCATCGAGATGGTGTGTCACTTATCATTACGGTTGATTGTGGGACGTCTGACAGGGGAGCGAGCCTGCGGGCCGCTCAACTTAGAGTTGATTTAATTATTACTGATCACCACGAGCCACCGGCAGAATTACCGGAGGCGGTGGCTATTGTTAATCCGCGAGTTGGTGATAGTTATCCTTTCCCACATCTTTGCGGTGCCGCAGTGGCCTTCAAGTTGGTGGAGGCATTGCTACAAAGTGGTGATTTTTCTGTTAAGCCAGGTCAAGAAAAATGGTGGCTCGATATGGTGGGGATTGCCACAATCAGCGACATGGTGCCTCTTGTTGGTGAAAACAGAGTGTTGGCTTCGTTTGGACTTCAGGTTTTACGAAAATCACGCCGACCAGGACTACATCAACTTTTGCGTAAAGTGCGGGCTGACCAACGTCGTCTTACCGAGGACGACATCGGTTTTACCATTGGTCCGCGTATTAATGCCGCCTCACGAATGGATACCCCAGAGGATGCTTTTTTAATGTTGTCTTTGGAGGATGAGGGTGAAGCTGGGGCGAGGGTCAATCACTTAGAAAAATTAAATAACGAACGAAAAGGAGTGGTGGCGGCAATGACCAAGGAGCTGAAAAAACGTTTGTCCGAAATGGTAGAGATACCAGACGTGCTTGTGCTTGGCAGTCCAGAATGGCGGCCGGCTTTGGTTGGACTCTGTGCCAATGGTCTTTCTTCTGAGTACCGACGACCGGTCTTTCTCTGGGGTCGTGACGGTTTGGGTGTAATAAAAGGGTCTTGTCGAAGTGGCGGCGGGGTGTCCGTGGTGCGCTTGATGAATCAGATAGCTGAACATTTTTTGGAACATGGTGGACATCACGCATCGGGAGGTTTCTCGGTCAAAGAAGATTCGATCTTTTCTCTCGCGACACATTTAAACGACGCTCATCGAGAGTTGGGTGCCGCTGCTTTGGCAGACGAGGAGAAGGTTATAGACACAGTTTTAAATTTGTCCGATATCAACGAGTCATTACTTAGGACTTTGCGTCAGTTAGCCCCTTTTGGTATGGCTAATCCGAAGCCGCTCTTTGGTTTTGCTGATGTTATCCCTCTCAAAGTAGATCAGTTTGGTAAGAGTAAGGAACACTTGAAACTGGTTTTTGAGACTCCGCGCGGTCAAATTGAGGCTATCGCTTTCTTTGCTACCGCCGATCAGTATGCAGTAGTGCCAGAAGTGGGTAAGCCCCTTCAGTTAATAGCCCATGTTGAGGAGTCATACTTTATGAATCGAGCACAAACTAGGCTTCGAATCATTGACATTGTTGCTAATTCGTTCTAATATCTTGGCCGGCTCAAACAAGGAGAAGAGAGAGAATGTTCTTAAATTTGGATAACTATGTCGCCCACACGAGTCCGGCAGTGGGAACTTGCCGCAAATGTGGCGCGAGAATCAGATTGTCATACTACGGAGGTCAGGAGGTGGTTTCACCCCATCCGCCAAGAGGCCCTAGGTGCGAAGGTACGTTTCACTCCCCGAGGTAATTCAATTTTCGGATTCACAACAAGGTCGCTTTCAAGCGGCCTTTTTTCTTTGCTAGAATATCCCTATGAGAAAAATTACGGTATGGAGCGACGGTGGAGCAAGGGGAAACCCCGGACCAGCCGCAATTGGCGTTGTAATAAAAGAAGATGAAACTGTCTTGGAAGAAATCTCTGAAACAATTGGAGAAGGCACCAATAATATTGCTGAATACACTGCCGTACTGCGTGGATTACAAGTTTTACGATTGCGTCTTGGTGCTGAGACCAAAGAGTTGGAAGTAGAATGGAAGTTGGATAGCGAGCTAGTAGAACGGCAGTTGGCTGGGGTGTACAAAATTAAAAATCCAGGGTTGCGTGATCTGTATTTGCAGATTCAAGATTTGCGCGCTCATTTTCCACATCTCACGTTCATCCATGTGCGCCGCGAGTTTAACAAAGACGCAGATCGACTGGTGAACGAAGCATTGGATCAATAAGACAATGGACTCTAGAACTTCGTGGTTCTATATCGGAGTTGTCGCTTTTGCGGCAGGAATATTTGCTCGTTCTTTCATCGCTTTTGGATTGCCAGAGATTTCTTGGTTGTTGGTGATCGCGTTTTGTGTAGCGCTAAGTGGGCGCAAACTGGGCTTTGCCCAGTTTGCGCCCACTTTTTTGTTATCTCTTGTTCTGTTTTGCTTTGCACAGGGTGCATTGCGATTGGAGTTGGCGAGTTGGCAGGAGACCGTGCCAACTTTGGAGAATTCAGTGGGGAAACAAGTGTCACTTCAAGGAGTGGTGGTGCGTGATCCTGAAGAGCGCGCCAACTCGGTGCATCTTTATGTGAAAACAGAACATGGTCTCATCTTGGTAACAACCGAGAAAGGAGAGAAGTGGCAGTATGGCGATCTGGTTTCTGTTGAGGGAAATTTAAAACGACCAGAGCCGTTTCTGACCGATCTTGGGCGGCCTTTCAACTATCGCGGCTATCTCTTGGCGCGCGGCGTTTCCTATATGGTCGGTTATGCTGATGTGACAAAAGAAGCGGCCGACCAAGGCAATGCCTTGGTCGGCCGCTTACTCCTCTTGAAACACAACTTCATGCTCCAGATCGAAAGGCTGTTGCCAGAACCGTCCGCCGGATTGGGTGAAGGTTTGTTACTTGGTGTGAAGCGAGCCCTTGGTGATGAACTAGAAGAGACATTTCGTCGGACTGGAATTATTCATATTGTAGTTCTCTCCGGTTACAACGTGATGATTGTAGTGTATTTCATTCTTTACTTATGCCGTAGTTTTTTAAGCAAGCGCACTAGTACCATTGTTGGCGTTTTAGCAATCGCTGCTTTCGCAATGTTGGTCGGACTTGGTGCAACTGTGGTGCGGGCTAGTATTATGGCGGTGTTGCTACTCGTAGTCGGTCTAACCGGACGCATCTATTTGGCTTTAAATGGACTTCTGTTGGCTGGCGTTATTATGCTTTTGTGGAATCCCTATTTGCTAGCTTTTGATGTTGGTTTTCAGTTGTCGTTTCTCGCTACTCTAGGTCTTATTTTACTCTCGCCACATTTAGAAAAACATTTGCTTTGGACGCCGACTACCTTTGGGCTGCGTGAATTTATGATTGCGACCATTTCTACTCAGATATTTGTCTTGCCGCTACTTCTTTATCAGATGGGAGAGTTTTCCGTAGTGGCAGTAGCGGTTAATATACTCGCCTTACCAATGGTTGCTCCAGCGATGTTACTTACTTTTCTGACCGGTGTCGTGGCTTTCGTTTCACCTACTCTGGCTCTGCCCATCGCTTACGTTACACACCTCTCACTCTCGTACATCATTTTGGTGGCGGAGTGGTTCGGCGCGTTACCGTTTGCCTCTTTTACAGTCCAGTCGTTCCCGTTTTATTTTGTACCGATTGGTTACGTCTTGCTCGGGTACTTTATCTGGAAGTTAAATCAACCAATTGATTTGTTAAAGGGTTGGGAGATTAAAGAAGTTTAAAAAGCGGCGGCCCAAAGGCCCGCCGCTTTTTAAACTTCTAAATCCTACTTTCCACTACTTCCCAGTTGAGGTTTTCAAACATCGCTTCGATGTATTTGGTCTTCTCACTTGGTGGATAGTCGAGCATATATGAATGTTCCCACATATCGATGCCAAGAATGATGTCGAGGTCAGCGAGGTGGCCGAAGTGCTGTTCGTCCACCCAAGCAGAGACTAGTTGGTCGGCTTGGCGGTCGAAGTAAAGCATAGCCCAACCAACGCCGCGCGTCATCGCGACACTCTTGAAGTGCTCGATGAATTTTTCTACCGATCCCCACTGCTTTACTAGCATTTCTGAAAGCTTGCCGGACTGCAGTGCTTTTGCACCACCTTCAAACTGCGCAAAGTAATATTCATGGTTGCGCATTCCACCAAATTCGAAGCCGAGACGACGCATCATTTCCGACTTCGCGTATGGGTCATTTACGTTATCTAACTCCTCGCGAATGTGGTTGACGTGCTTTACATAACCCTGGTAGAGCTTCAAGTGCTCATTTATCGATAGGGAAGAAATGCCTTTAAGGTCAGGGATATCAAACGTTTTTGCTTCGTATTTCATCGCCATATGATAACAATAAAATGATATGGATGAAATGCTGATTAAACGACGCCTGATAGTACTTGGTGTACTTCTGTTAATTACAGTCGGTGTGTGGTGGTCAGAATTGGACTATGTCCAAATCCGGCCAAGTGTCTGCAACGCTAAACTTTTGTGTGTCGTCTTTCTTGATGTTGGCCAAGGCGACGCAATTTTTGTACAGACCCCAACAGGTACGCAACTTCTCATTGATGGCGGTCGGGATCAGAGTGTGCTCCCCGAACTTAATACAGTAATGAGTTTTTCTGATCGCACAATTGATTATATTTTGGCTACACATCCAGACGCTGATCATATTTCGGGATTTTATGATGTGTTAGAGCGATACTCGATATCTAATGTGATACGTACTGAAAACGAAAGTGATACCGCCATCTGGCAGGCGGTAGAGGAGGCGGTCGTAGAAGAGAAGGCGAAGGTTTATTATGCAAGGCGCGGACAGCGCTACGACCTTGGTGATGGAGTCGTACTCGAAATACTTTTTCCTGACACAGACCCGAGCGGGATGGAAAGCAATACGTCCTCAATAGTGGCAAGGCTTATTTATGGAGACACGTCTTTTATGTTGACCGGTGATTCACCAAAGGCAATTGAAGAATACTTGGTGCTGATCGAGGGAGAGTATTTAAAAAGTGATGTGCTGAAGGCGGGTCACCATGGCTCTCGCACTTCAACTTCCGAGTTGTTTCTCGACCATGTCGATCCAAAGTTTGCCGTGATCTCAGCTGGTAAGGATAATTCCTACGGTCACCCACACGTTGAGGTAACAGACGCTCTCTTTAATGCTGGTATCACAACGCTAAATACTGCCGAAGATGGTCGAGTCGCTTTTTGGTCAGATGGAAAGCAGGTGAAATTAAAATAAAAACAGTCCGGATGATTCCGGACTGTTTTATTAGATGATGCCTGCTGCTTTGAGAGTCTTGTAGGCGCCGTTTTTGGCAATGGTACGCAAAGCTTTGGTCGAGACGGTGATGTTTACGTAGCTATCGATCTCTGGAACAAAGATACGCTTCTTCTGTAAGTTCGGGGAACGACGAACCTTGCCGCAAGGGTTAAACTGCGTCGCACGAGTGCGGTTAGAGTAACGGCCACCTACTTGGGTGCCTTTTCCTGTGATGTCGCAAACCTTAGCCATATGTGCGCGAAATACTATCATAGGGATCGGATTTTGCAACCATACCGTCAATGCGTTACCATAGTTTGTCTATGGAAATAACAGCTATTGCCACTATCGTCGTTTTGATCCTTTCAATTATTTTGCACGAAATGGCGCACGGTTTTGCCGCCGACCGTTTGGGTGACCCCACCGCTCGTCTGCAAGGCAGGTTGTCGCCTAATCCATTAGTTCATATTGACCCGCTAGGATCAATTGTCGTGCCTGCTTTACTCTTTTTCTCCAACGCCGGCTTCTTATTTGGCTGGGCTAAGCCAGTTCCCTACAACCCTTACAATCTTTCCGACCAGAAATGGGGAGAAGCGAAGGTGGCCGCTGCTGGTCCGGCTACCAACATAGCCCTAGCGCTCCTGTTTAGCCTACTGATACGTTTTGCGACACCACTTGGCCTGTCGGGTGCTTTCATAGATATTGCGGCCTATGTGGTCTATATCAACCTGTTGCTGGCTTTCTTCAATTTGATTCCAATCCCGCCACTCGATGGTTCTAAGATTATCCAACCGTTTTTGCCCCTTCGCGCACAGCTTGGTTATCGCAATTTTATCCAGAACTTTGAACGTTGGGGTCTTCTCGGTACGTTCTTGTTTATCTTCATCTTTATCAATCTATTTTGGGGACCTTTCTCCTCGGTAGTGTTGTCAGTGTTCACAGCCTTTACTGGTTTGTCGGCACTATGATAGACTGTTAGTAACCACAGTTCTTCAGTAGTACGGAGAGCGCCCCTCCAGCTGCATCAAAATATGCGCTCTCCTTTCCGGCGGCCCTGACACACACCTCCTCCCTCTGTGTGTCAGGGCCGCTTTTCTTTACAAAACGGTTGCAAAATTATCCATATATAGTAGAGTGTGCGGGCTTTATGGCAACGATCAAACAACTCATTAAGAAGAAGCGCGTCAACCCTGTCCGAAAGAGCAAGGTTGGTGCCTTGGCGTCTGGTTTTGATAAAATCAAAAACCGTCCGAACTCTTACGTCTCACCGTTCAAGCGTGGCGTTTGTACTCGTGTGACTACCAAGACTCCGCGTAAGCCGAACTCTGCTATTCGTAAGATTGCTCGTGTTCGCCTTACCAACGGTCAGGAGATCACCGCTTACATCCCAGGTATCGGTCACTCACTGCAGGAGCACTCGGTGGTACTTGTGCGCGGTGGTCGTGTGAAGGACATCGGTGTCAACTACACTATCGTTCGCGGTAAGTTTGACTCAACTGGTGTTGATAAGCGTCGTCGAGGTCGTTCTCGCTACGGTGCGAAGCGTCCAAAGGCCTAGTTTGCGAATAAATTATTAAAAGTCGCTATAGATTAAAGATAGGAATAATATGCGAAGACCAGTAAAAAAGAGAAATATCCCAGGACCGGACGTAATGTTCGGCGATGAATTGGTAGAGAAGTTGATCAACTACGTGATGTTGCGTGGACAGAAGGAGACTGCCCGCAAGGTTGTGTATGCCGCTTTTGATGTAATTAAGAACGATAAGGAAGGTGGCGATCCGGTAGAGGTCTTCAAGACTGCTCTCCAGAACGCTGGTCCTTTGATGGAAGTACGTAGCCGTCGCGTTGGTGGTGCTAACTACCAAGTACCGCGTGAGGTTCGTCCAGAACGACGCACTTCGCTAGCTCTCCGTTGGATCATTGGTTCAGCTCGCAACGCCAAAGGCATTCCAATGTTTAAGGCTCTCGCTAGCGAGCTCCTCCTTGCCGCTAAGGGTGAGGGTACAGCTGTGAAGAAGCGTGACGATGTGCATAAGATGGCAGAAGCGAACCGTGCCTTTGCTCACTTCGCTTGGTAGAAAATCTCCATTTCTGGCGCATTTGCACTGGTTTCAGTCAGTCCGTTTGGTCGCCGTAGTATGATCTACGTCTTCCGCACGGCCTTCCCTCCAACCAGCACAACTGCATCCAGAAATAAAAATTTTCTTAGAAAGGAAAAGCTATCCTCAAAACAGGCCACCCGATAGGGCGGCCTGTTTTATAATGTAGTTATGGATTACCAAACTTTTTATGCTTCTATCGAGAAGCCGTTCTTCGCGCCGGAGCCTTGGGTATTTGGTTTTGCTTGGGGGATTATTTACCCATTAATCGCCATCGCCTTTCTGTACGCACTTTACTTAGCTTCAAAGCGGAAAATCTCCTGGTCAATGGTTGGTGTTTTTGGCCTTAACCTGATTGCCAACTTAGCCTTTACTCCGCTTCAGTTAGGTTTACCTAATCAACTCTATGCCACTTTTGACATTGTCGTCATTGTCGGCACACTGGCTGTCCTAGAGTGGTATTTATGGAAACAGAGCAAGACGCTCTTTTTCCTGCTCCTGCCGTATTTACTGTGGGGCTCTTTTGCTACCGTACTCCAAGCCTCTATCTACTTCACGAATTTTGTTTAGGCCAAAAAGCGAAGCTTTTTGGCCTAAATGTGGTTGCCGTTTTGGTGCAAATACCGTATAGTACCGACACTTTCGTCTAAAACTCGTCTATTGTATGAGGTTTAGTTCGCGCCCCAGCGCTTTTATTATTTAGAAAGTTTACTAGTCCCTTATTACTTTACCCTCAATTTATCTATGGCCCGTGAATTTCCCCTATCAAAGCTACGTAACTTCGGTATCGTTGCGCACGTTGACGCCGGAAAGACTACTACTTCCGAGCGTGTGCTTTTCTATACCGGTATGTCACACAAGATTGGCGAGGTGCATGACGGTGCCACTGTGACCGACTGGATGGAGCAGGAGCGCGAGCGCGGTATCACTATTACTGCCGCCGCTATTTCATGTAATTGGTCCAAGACCGATGTCGTTGACCGTAAGGATAGGGCGCAAATGTACGCTTTCAATATCATCGATACTCCGGGCCACATCGACTTTACGGCTGAGGTGAAGCGTTCGATGCGTGTACTCGACGGCGCAGTAGTGGTATTTGACGGTGTGGCAGGAGTAGAGCCACAGTCTGAAACCAACTGGCGTTACGCCGATGAGGCAGGGGTACCACGTATTTGTTACATCAATAAGATGGATCGTACCGGTGCTTCTTTCGAACGTTCGTATGAATCTATTTTGAAGCGATTGTCTCCTAAGGCCGTGCGTTACCAACTTCCGTGGGGAAGTGAAGATAACTTGCAGGGTATCATCGATCTCCTTGAGATGAAGGCGTACACCTTCAGTGGCGAGATGGGTATGATCGTGACTGCGGTGGACATTCCAGCCGAGTATGCCGACGAGGCCAAAAAATACCATGATGAGTTGATCGAGCGCATTGTGACAACAGAAGACAATTTGATGGATCGTTTCTTCAATGGTGAGGAAATTCCACTCGAAGAACTCAAGGCCGCGATGCGCAAGGCCGTGATCAACAACTTGATCTTCCCAGTAATGACTGGTTCTTCACTCAAGAACATCGGTGTACAGCGCGTACTCGATGCAGTGGTTGATTACCTCCCATCTCCAGTTGATCTTCCACCAGTTAAGGGAATCAATCCAAAGACTGATGCAGAAGAGTTTCGTAAGGCTGATGATTCTGAGCCATTCTGTGCGCTTGCTTTCAAGCTCCAGACCGACCCATTCGTGGGCGCTCTAACTTTCTTCCGTGTTTACTCCGGTACCGTGAAGTCTGGTAGCTATATTTACAACGCCAACACTGGTGAAAAGGAACGTCTTGGCCGTATCGTTCGTCTTCAGGCAGACAAGCGTACTGAAATCGAAGAGGTGTACGCTGGTGAGATCGCCGCTGGGGTGGGTCTTAAAGAAGTGAAGACATCTCATACACTTTGCGATGAAGCAAAGCCATTAATGCTTGAACAAATTACTTTCCCAGAGCCGGTGGTTGCGATGCGTATCGAACCAAAGACCAAGAATGACCAGGAGAAGATGGGTCTTGCGATGAAGAAGTTGGCTGATGAGGATCCAACCTTCCGCGTTTCAACTGACGAAGAGACGATGGAAACCATTATCGCTGGTATGGGTGAGCTTCACCTGGAGATTCTAGTGGATCGTATGAAGCGCGAGTTTGGTGTTGAAGCCAATGTCGGTAAGCCACAGGTGGCATATCGCGAAACTATTCAGCACGCAGCCGAAGCAGAATACAAATACATCAAGCAGACTGGTGGTCGTGGTCAGTATGGTCACGTTAAGATTCGTATTAAGCCAATGGAGCCTTTGGCTGAAGGTGAAGAGGTGAAGAAGAACGTCACTCGTGAAGAACACTTCGAGTTCGTCAACAACATTAAGGGAGGTGTGATTCCGGGAGAATTTATTTCACCGGTAATGAAGGGTTCAAGGGAGGCAATGGCTCGTGGTCAGGTGGCAGGTTACAAGATGGAAGATATTTCAGTAGAGCTTTACGATGGTTCTTACCACGATGTGGACTCTTCAGAAATCGCTTTCAAGTTGGCCGCCATCAACGCTTTCCGTGAAGCTGCCAAGAAAGCTGGTGCCGTTATCCTTGAGCCGGTGATGCGAATTGAAATCACTACACCAGAGCAGTTTATGGGTGACATCAACGGCAACTTGGCATCGAAGCGCGGTATGGTTGAGGGATTCGAAGATCGCGATCTAGTAAAGGTTATCCGCGCCAAGGTTCCTCTTTCTGAACTCTTCGGTTACACCACCACACTTCGCTCGATGACTGAAGGTCGTGCCAACATGACTATGGAATTCGATCACTACGCGATTGTTCCTCCGAACATCGCGGAAGATATCAAGAAGGCTCGTGGCTTCGTGCCAAAGGATGTAGAGGAATAGGAGTTTGTGCATTCAAAGATTTAAAAACGGGGCGGGCCTTTGGCCCGCCCCGTTTTTGTTTGCAGAGATTATAATTCAGGTTCATACTGAACGCAGATGAAAAATGAAAGGAGAAGACAGTGATTATTCACCCTGCATTGCAGACTTTGATACGGTACTGTCAATCTTTCGAAGTACAGGAAGACGGTCAGACAGCCATATTGCCCATGCGAACAGGGCATAACCCATTCCGAGAAAGTCTATACATCGCCATCGTGGTCGTCCCAGAAACGAAAGGCGTTGTCACTTATGCTCAATTGAACAGTCGTTATTCAATTGAGTCGAAACGAACGCTGACTTTTTTGGAGCGGTTGAAACTTCGGTTGCAAAGGAGTGATGTTGAGCTCTCTTTGCGTTCGCCGCGCACTGTTATGCTCAGTGCCCCTACGAATGGGGCATTGGACAATGATCGGTTTGTCACCGAGCAATTGTCGGTTTTTGTAACCAACCACAATAAAATCTGTCGAGTTTCAAGTTCCTTGTTGACCGCTCTCCGCTGCAGTAGCAGGGAAGGTCATGCGAGGAGGTTCACGATAGAAAATCTGGTAGAGCTTACGGTATTGGGGAGCGCAGAAAGTGCGACGCTTCACTGAAGAACAAGGCCCGACTTTTGAAAAAGTCGGGCCTAAACGTATTCGCGCATAAAGTAACAACGCAAACGACAAAGTGCATCATAGACTTTGTTTTCGAGTTTTGTGGAACTCATGGCTCCATCAACAATCACCACGATTACCTTGGCGAGCGGTCGCTTGCTGCGAAATTTTCGCGCTCCGCAGTGCGAGCTTTTGACCTGAATGTAGAGCTTGCCAATAGAGCTATATACAACAACATCAATGCCACTCTCGTCCTCCTTGGAAGTGGCTAATCTGGCTATGTATAACCAGTCTGTTTCTTCGCATAGTCTAAGAGCAGCTCGGAGTACTCGCTCTTCAGCCACTCGTCCTTTCAAGTTACTCGCCTGACCTTGACGAAGATTCCTTTCATTCCTTATCTTTTCAAACACCTCATCCAACTGGGGAGGTGTTGAATACTGCCTGGGGCGCATCACTCATCTCCCTGGTTGATGTACTACTTTTAATTGTAGCTAAAAAGAAAGCCGCCTGCCACAATGTGTGGATAGGCGGCAATAGTCAGTCTGGTACTGGTCAGCAGTGCTCGATGGAGCAACTCCATTCAATTGAACGCTCGATCGGGTCATCTCGAATGTCCTCGACAGCGAGCCATTTAGTCGGCTCGAGTGGGGATTCGATCCCGTAAAAGCGATGTGGTGAAAACTGCCAAGGCAGCATTTCCAACATTTTGCCATCGAAGACAACGTCGCCGCGCTTGAATCTGGCGACGAGTACGACGTGCTCGGTCACATTGTCTTCCCTGTCGGTCTCGCAGTAGGCGAGAAGTAGGGCAGACCTTGGCCAGCCGCTCTCAATGAGAAGTCGTCTTTTTTCGAGTGCTGCTTTGAGCATGTCACCCTCGCTACTGTTAACTTCTCGATTGATCCGCTCCATGTGTTGCAAGAGCAACACATTGTACGGAATACTCAAGGCACTTCGGTCCGTTTTTTGGCTGGTGGCTTGCACCTCCATACATTGACCAACCAAATTGTCTCCTGAGGCATCCGCCAGTAGGGGGCATGGCCGAAGCCAGTCCGGCGGAGTGAACTCTGTACCAGGGATCGACATTTGTGACGTTTCGCCGGCGAGAGGGTGATTCCACCACTCGCCAGCATGAGCAGGCCATGATGATATTGTAAAAAACGCGACGATCGATATGAATCTTGAAAGACCAGTCACTTGGTTCATTTTAACCTCCTCTGAACCCAGTGATCAAAATAGCACAAAACCCCGAGTTTTTCAATAGATATGTGGACGTGTCAACCTTGCAGAACATTGCAATGGCTGGCTTGTTGCTGTACGATAGCCGCACCTGTACACGGTTTTTCCGTGGGAATAAGCGATCTTTGCAAAGGAGACGTGTGCCAAGCGGCAACGCGATGTTCTCGCGCCGTTGCCACTTTGCGCACATATCGCTTCCCATGGAATAAATGCAGCGTGCGGGCCATTAAAAATTTATTTAACTAATAAGTTATGGCAGATTTCGATCGTTCCAAGCCGCACATGAACGTGGGAACCATCGGTCACGTTGACCATGGTAAGACTACGCTCACTGCTGCTCTTCTAAATGTTCTCAACGCTAAGGGAGGCGAATATGGCGCCAACGTAAAGGCTGTTGAAGATATCGACAAGGCGCCTGAAGAAAAGGCGCGCGGTATTACTATTTCGCTTTCTCACAGCGAGTACTGGACTCCTAACCGTCACTACGCACACATTGACGCTCCGGGCCACGCCGACTACATCAAGAACATGATCACTGGTGCTGCACAGATGGACGGCGCTATCCTCGTGGTAGCTGCTACCGACGGTGCGATGCCACAGACTCGTGAGCACGTTCTTCTTGCTAAGCAGGTGGGCGTACCAAAGATCATCGTTTTCCTCAACAAGTGCGATATGGTTGAGGACGAAGAAATGCTTATGCTCGTTGAGGAAGAGCTTCGTGAACTTCTTGAGAAGAACGGCTTCGATAAGAATGCCCCAATCATCAAGGGTTCTGGTCTTAAGGCCCTCGAAGATACTTCTAGCGAATGGGGTCAGAAAGTTCTCGAACTCGCTGACACTATGGACACTTACTTCCCAATGCCTGAACGTGAGCTTGATAAGCCGTTCTTGATGCCAGTTGAGGACATCTTCTCAATTGAAGGTCGTGGTACGGTAGTAACTGGTCGTGTAGAGCGCGGTTCTATCAAGGTAGGTTCTGAAATCGAAATCGTCGGTATCAAGGACACTGCTAAGTCAACCGTTACCGGCGTTGAAATGTTCAACAAGTCACTCGATGCCGCACAAGCAGGTGACAACGCAGGTATTCTTATTCGCGGTATCAAGAAGGAAGACGTGCACCGTGGTCAGGTATTGTCTGCTCCAGGTTCCGTTAAGCCTCACACTGACTTCGAAGCTGAAGTTTACGTTCTCTCTAAGGATGAAGGAGGTCGTCACACACCTTTCTTCACTGGTTACAAGCCACAGTTCTACGTTCGTACTACCGACGTAACCGGCGAGGTTACTTTGGCTGACGGTGTAGAGATGGTTATGCCAGGAGACACTGCCACTTTCAAAGTAAAGTTGGTAGCTCCAGTAGCGCTCGAGGAAAAGCAGTCTTTCGCTATTCGCGAGGGCGGCAAGACCGTCGGCGCCGGCGTCGTCACCAAGATCGTCGCCTAAGCTTAATCGTAAATTGAAATGGCAACTGCAACTAAAAAGACCGTAAAGCGCGCGACAAAGAAAGAGGCCACTCCGGCCGATGCGCAGAAATTGCGTATTCGCGTTCGTGCTTACGAGCACAAGATCCTTGATGCTTCAGTGAAGCAGATCATTGACACTGCCCTGCGTTTTGACGCCAAGGTAGTTGGTCCGATCCCTCTGCCAACTGAGATCAAGAAATACACTGTTAACCGCTCGACGTTCATCGATAAAGATGCGCGAGAACAATTCGAGATGCGCCTCCATAAGCGCGTACTCGACATCCTAAATCCGAGCGGGAAGGTAGTAGAAGCGTTGACTAACCTTTCTCTACCGTCTGGTGTTTCGATCGATGTAAAGATGAACTAAAGCAGGTTGCCACCTGAATAATCAAAAAGCCACCGCGTTTACGCGGTGGCTTTTTGATGTGTTGCTAGAGAAAGAATAGGCCAATCATAGCGGCGGCTACCCAAGAGATGACAGAAATTGCACCGCTTAGAAAAAGTGGTACGCGCTCTATGAGAGAAAGGTCCTTGAATGCTCGCTCGTATGCAACATACATCAAGCTCTTAATTAGGAATCCGTTTGATACCAATATTCCGACAAACATCATCTTAATGATAAATGCCGGTTCTTTAATTAGGTAATTTATCATCGGATAGGCCAAAAAAATACCGCTGGCAATCAATCCACCAAGGCCAATCCATACGGCGTTGTGTACCAGATGCAAAGAACCACGCGGAATCTTTGCTGTTTTGCCGGTCATCCAGGCGAAGGCTTGTCTGTCTGCGATAACAATGGCAATCAAAGCGATTGCCAGAGAGAGGAGATGAAGTGCTTCCATAACTATTCTGCCAAGGCACCGATTTCAAATGTCTTTAAAGTCGAAGCTGGCTTTCTATCTCCACCGTGCTGTGCATTAAATGCGGCGCTACCGTCGATGCCACAGATACGAGTTATTTCTTTGACTCCTCCAGGGTGTTTTTTTACAAAAGGAGTAAGGTCGTACACTGAACCGTCAACAACGGTGTAGCAGTCATCGACTGTTGCGTGGGTGGCTACCTCAGCCATGGTGTAGGTTTCAGTTTTGTCGGTGACAGTTTCCTCAAGTGTTTTTGTTTTCGCATCGGTTGTTGTTGTGGATGATTTAGTAGGTGTTTGCTTGGCAAGGGTCATTTGTGAGGAAACAACTACTCCAGCAATGCCCATAAACAGCAACGCGATCACTCCAAAAAGTATTTTTTGCATAAGATGAAAATGTATTATACGGCTCTAAGTCGCTTTGTCTTTATACGTACGGTGCATAATTTTCATTCAATTTGGAATCAAATGACGGCAAGCATAGGGATGCTTGCCGTCTGATATATTCCGAGATTACCGCTCGGGACGGGATCGTGAGGCCTCGTAGTCCTCACGGATCTGGGTTAATGAAATTCAGGAGGAATCCGAAGGCGGTCAAGACCTTTCCGAAAATCCTGTACTTCCTCATTGTATTCTCCATGCGGACTATGCCCAAGAAGGACGAGGTTGCGTCCGCCAACCACCTCTGCTCACCTTTATACACCCGATTAGACCATAAAGGCAATAGTGACTGTGTATAGAGCATCGCTTTTCTTTTGATTGATTAAAAAGTACACTGACAGAATGTTTAGACGAATTGTTTTGGTCACAATCGCCACCTTCATGTTGGCGGCACCAATAGTTAACGCACAGACAGCATACGAGGAACTGCAAGCGATCTTGCGTGCCGAGGTGGTAACGATATCAGACGAAAGAACGGAGCGGATAATGGGCACAGAGGCGATGACTACCGTGCAGACAGTCCAAGCCCGTCTTCTAGAAGGTGAGCGGTCTGGAGACGTTGTCACTTTTGAGAATGATCTGATAATGCTCAAAAATGGTGATCGAATATATCTCAGTCATTTGCGTGACATCAACGGTCGCGAAATTTTTATCCTCAAGGATGTCGATCGTGGTAGTGGCCTTTTATTCCTGTTTGGATTATTTGTCGCGTTACTTTTGTGGTTTGCGGGGAAACAGGGTCTGCGGGCGCTCGGTTCACTTCTTCTTAGTATTATCGGGATCGTATTTATTCTCCTGCCGGCTCTTTTGGCCGGCTATGATCCAATACTGATGAGTCTGCTGATTTCAGCAGTTATCTTGGCACTAGCTCTCTTTGGCACGCATGGTTTTAATGCGCTGTCGTCGATAGCTTTTGGTGGTACGGTATTGGCAGTGCTTGCTACTAGTGCATTGGCTTGGCTCTTTGTTTCTGGATTACGTCTATCTGGCTATGGTAGTGATGCTTCGGTTTATCTTAATTTTGCTACCGACGGCCAACTTGATCTGTCAGGGCTTTTGCTCGGCAGTATTATCATTGGTGTGCTTGGCGTCTTGGACGACATATCGATCACTCAGGCATCTGTGGTGCGTGAATTGCGCGCCGCCAACAATAGTCTAGGTTCTTTTGAACTATATCAACGGGCGCTTCGGGTTGGTCGTGATCATGTGGGTAGTTTGGTGAACACACTGGCCCTTGCTTACGTCGGTGCCGCACTGCCACTGGTTCTCTTGTTCAGTACCAGTAATGCCCCACTCTATTTCACCTTAAATCAAGAGGTGATTGCGGCGGAGTTAACGCGCATTTTGATCGGTTCGATCGGCTTGATTCTTGCGGTGCCGATCACAACCGCTATCGCTGCTTGGTGGTTTGGGAGCAGGGTAGTGCTGGAGACGGACAACGAAGGACACCATCACCATCACCATTGAAAATCTAATCAAATAATATGAGTTACCAAAAAAGAGCCAAAGGTTTATTACAAGAATTCAAGGCCTTCGCGCTTAAAGGCAATGTCATCGACTTAGCGGTGGCCGTGATTATTGGCGCCGCTTTCAACAAGATCGTATCGTCTCTAGTGGAGAATATAATTATGCCTACCATAGGCGTTCTCCTCGGCGGTATCGATTTTCGTGATTGGTCAGCCAAGATCGGAGACGTCACTATAGCCTACGGAGTATTTTTACAGTCGGTCATCGACTTCGTCATCATCGCTTTCTCTATTTTTATGGCGATCAAGGTCTTGCGTCGTTTACAAAAAACTGAGGAAGAAAAGCCAGAGGCAGAGAAGGTAGTGGAACCAACCGAAGAGGTGCAGTTGCTTCGCGAAATACGTGATTCGCTTACCGGAAAAGGTTAAGACTAGGTCGTTGGTGGTTTTGTAATTTTTCTTGACGCTCAAGAATGGAGGTGTATTGTTTCCCCAGGTTCGCCCGTGGTGGGCGATAGAACAAGGAGGAGTTCAATGATACGGGTACAGGCTTTAGGCGAATCTTGGCAATGCAAACGATCGTCCAAGGAATCACCTTTCGAAATTGGTCGGAAGGTTCAATATTGGCGCTGGACACTGATGATTGTTGTTTATATCCCAGGAGTCAGCCTAATCGTGTCAGCATTATTACTGGCATCAACTGGGTATCTTATCGGTACCCCGTTGAAGATACTGCAGGTCCTTGTTCCATCTGCCCTTCTCGCCATAACCATTGCACTTTATATGACAATGAATGACAGAGAACGGTTGGTTTGGAACGAATTCCAGCAGCATCATGACCTTCTGGTGAAGGAGTTGTGTATCACTCAGTCTAGTGCGTCTTTGCACACAATTCTTTATCAGACGAATAAGTGCCTGGCAAGGAAAGGTGCAGAAATCCAATACTCGATACAGGCTTTTCAAAGCGATGGAATAGTGTCAGTCCCTTCTCCTGACGAGATAGGCAAATTCTATGCCAAAGGGGTGGACTATTGGCACCTGTATCAGGCTTGCGAATATATGGGCCTGGTCGGCGAAGAAGTGCCCCAGTGGCCAGTCGTGAAATCTGCGCCTGTACAGATGGGCAGAAAACCTCTAAGCAGTCCGAAAAGTTAATTGGCCAAGACTGTAAAATAACCCGTGCCTGCTTTTGGGCACGGGTTTTAATGTCAAAATACGAAACCTTGGTGTTGCGCTGGTCAGGAAAGTGATTACGAATTTGGAGGTTGTGGATAACTAATAATGGGCGGTTTGGCCAAAGGCCAAACCGCCCTTTGTTTGTCTCACTTTTTAAATATTGGCACTGTTGGCGTCATAATTCGTGTTTTTTCCAGAGTGGTATTATGTACTTACGCGACGGCAAGCCCCCATACCAATTATGCTGTGGTTTTGCGCATAGGGATTGATGGAAAGATACTAGTTATCTTCACCAAATATCAGATCTTTATGCCCACAACAACGGCAAAACCTAAGTAACGGCATAATTGGTGTAGTAGGTGAGGAGAGCATCGCGCTGGAGGTTTAATTGAGGCTTGTTTCACAGGCCTTTCTGATCTTTTGCAGAACTGATTGCAGATTCGACGATCAATTTTGCGTGAGATCGTTTTTTGTGCCCGCTCCTAAGCGGTTTTCTTTATCAGCAAAGTATAATTTGTGTTTATGGAGATCACACAGATTCGAAAAAGAGACGGTTCGGTCGTTGATTTCAAGGTAGCGAAGATTGAGGCGGCAGTACTCAAGGCCTTTGGTGAAACCGGTGAAGGTTCTGCCGCTGAGGCCGCGAAAGTTGCTACTTTGGTCAACGAAAAAATATTGGCGATGTGTGTCGCAGCTATGTCTGCTGAACCTGGCGACCATCACTATGGCAAATGTGTCGATGGTTATCCGACAGTCGAGGAAATACAAGACTTAGTAGAAGCGGCGGTGATGGAACTAGGTTTCTTTGAGACAGCTAAGGCCTATATCATCTACCGTGCTGATCGTAAGCGACTTCGTCAGCGTGATCTTTTCCAAAAGCGCACCAACTTGAAGCCTTATGAGTACCCAGAACTTATCGAATACGTGACCGCCATCCGTCATTCTTACTGGCTTCATACCGAATTCAACTTCACTCGCGATATTGATGACTTCAAGACTCGTGTTGCAGATCATGAACGCGACGCAATCAAAAAAACGATGTTGGCCATTGCTCAGATCGAAGTGGCAGTGAAGAGCTTCTGGGGCAATATCTATGGACGTATTCCAAAGCCAGAGATCGGAGCAGTGGGCTTCACTTTTGCCGAGTCTGAAGTGCGTCACATGGATGCTTATGCGCATCTTTTGGACATCCTTGGTCTCAATGATGAGTTCAAGAAACTAACAGATATACCAGTTATCAAGAAGCGTGTGGAGTATCTAGAAAAGGTAATTACTTTTTCTAAAACTGGCGAAATGCGGGAGTACTCGCAAGCCGTCCTGCTGTTCTCTCTCTTTATTGAACACGTGTCCTTGTTCTCACAGTTCCTCATAATGATGTCGTTTAACAAGTACAAGAATCTTTTCAAAGGCATTTCGAATGCCGTAGAGGCCACCTCCAAAGAAGAGCAGATTCACGGCATGTTTGGCATTGATCTCATCAACATCATTCGTGTTGAACATCCGGAATGGTTTGATGAGTCTCATCGCGAGACAGTTCGAATGATGTGTGTTGAGGCCTATCAGGCCGAGAGCGCCATTATTGATTGGATCTTCGAAACCGGCGAGTTAGATTTCTTGCCGAAAGATCAGGTGAAAGAGTTTGTTAAGCATCGTCTCAATAATTCGCTCCGCTCGATCGGAATGTCTGCCGTCTTCTCAGTTGATGAAGCTTTGCTTGATAAGACCGAGTGGTTTAACGATGAAGTAATTGCCACCAAACACGTTGATTTCTTCGATAAACGATCAATCAATTACAGTAAACGACAAAGCTCGGTTACATCGGACGACTTGTTCTAAAATTTACATCCTTTACTAATCCCTATTCATCCATTCTATGATCGACAGGAAGCAACCTTGGTACTGGCTTAACGAAAGTTCGCGGCAGTTTATGTCGCGCGGTTATACCCTCGAAGGACAGACACCAGAGGATCGCGTGCGGCAGATTGCAGAAACTGCAGAAAGTATTTTGAAACGGCCTGGTTATGCCGACAAGCTTTATGAATACGTCTCTCGCGGTTGGATATCTTTCTCAACTCCAGTCTGGGCGAACTTTGGACTCGGTCGCGGTTTTCCGATCAGTTGTTTTGGCTCGTACATTGCCGATGATATGTCGAGCATAATGTACACCCACGCCGAGAATGGAATGATGTCTAAGTATGGCGGTGGTACTTCCGGCTACTTCGGCGCACTTCGGGCCCGTGGCGCGGAAATCAAAAATAACGGTTCCTCAAACGGCCCAGTGCACTTCATGCAGATGTTTGAGACATTGATTCATGTGGTTTCGCAGGGCAAGGTACGCCGCGGCTCCTTCTCACCATATCTACCACTCGAACATCCGGACGTAATGGAGTTTCTCGACATCGGCACTGAGGGCAACCCGATACAAAACATGACGCACGCCGTTACGGTAGGGGACGAATGGATGAAATCGATGGTTGACGGGGATGAGGAGAAGCGAAAAATCTGGGCTAAGGTTATCCAGCGCCGCGGTGAGATCGGTTACCCGTATATTCTCTTTACGGACAATGCTAACAACAACAAACCAGACGTGTACAAAGATAAGGATATGAAGATCGTTGCGTCCAATCTTTGCTCGGAAATTATGCTCCCTTCGGACGAACAGAACTCCTTTGTCTGTTGTTTGTCCTCAATCAACCTGCTTCATTATGAAGAATGGAAGGACACTGATCTGGTTGAGACAATGGTTTCTTTACTTGATGCGGTGATTAGTGATTTCTGCACCCGTCTAGAGACCTTGCGTGATTCCGACAAGCATTCCGACAATCAAGCTTTCCAGTTTATGGAGCGTACCTATAACTTTGCCAAGAATCACCGGGCGCTCGGCTTGGGTGTACTCGGCTGGCATTCCTACTTGCAGTCTAAACGAATTGCGCTTGAGAGTGACGAAGCAAGCAAGATGAACGAGGATATTTGGAAAGGTCTAAAAGAAAAAGGCGAAGCCGCTTCAAAGGAGCTTGCCAAAGAATTTGGTGAGCCAGAAGTATTGAAGGGCTACGGCCGACGCAATACAACCATCTTTGCAATCGCTCCCACTACTTCCTCGGCCTTTATTTTGGGACAGGTATCGCAATCGATCGAGCCAGTCTGGAGTAACGCTTATGTGAAGGATGTGGCTAAGCTCAAGGTGACTATCAAAAATCCTTTCCTTGAAGAGGTTTTGGTAGAAAAGGACAAGAATACCAAGGAGATATGGAGTTCGATTCGTGACCATGACGGGTCAGTTCAACACCTCGATTTTCTAAATGATGACGAGAAAAAGGTTTTTCGAACTTTCCCAGAGATGGATCAGGCTGTCATTATCGAGCAGGCAGCCGTGCGTCAACGCTATATTGATCAAGGTCAGTCTCTCAACATCATGGTGCCGCCAGGAGTCTCACCTAAAGATATAAACCAACTATACCTTACAGCTTGGAAGAAGGGTGTGAAAGCCCTTTACTACCAACACTCAATGAATGCCGCGCAGGCCCTTACTCGCCAAAAACTTACGAGATAAAGCGCAAAATGAGCGGATTTGCATACGCTTCGGTCTGACTACTTGTCACCGTATGTCCATATACGGTTCCGGCGCAGTCTTCCCTCCAGCGAACGCAACTCCATCTCATTTTGTAAGTTTTTAAGGGGCGCGCAAAATAAAACATACCGTTATGAAAATTCTGCAACTCAATATTTGGGGAGGTAAGCTAGATAAACAAATAATTAGCTTACTGGAGCGTGAACAGGCAGACATTGTGTGCTTGCAGGAGGTGGTGTCTGTACCTGGTGGATCGACCTTTTTCTTTGAGGATCTCGAAGAGTTACAGAAGGATGCTGGTTACAACTATGCGTATCATACTGCTTCTCACAACTTCAAATTAATGAATCGCACGGCAGGGTGGGGCAACGCCATCGTTAGTCGTTTTCCGTTCGTTGAGACAAATGATCTCTATACTTACAAAGAAGCAACGGTTGATTTCGATTACCTGGAGGAGACAGACTACAACACTGGTCGCGCCTTACAACACGCTGTGGTAGATACAGAGAGTGGCCCGCTTAATATCTTGAATCATCATGGTTATCATCTACCTTCGCACAAAAACGGCGATGATGAGACCTTGCGCCAGTGCGGCATGATCGCTGATTATGTAAAAAAGTTAGAAGGTAGTGTCGTACTTTGTGGAGACTTCAACTTGGTGCCAGATAGTCCCTCTATCGGACTGATTAATGAAGTGTTAGTTAACCATGTGAAAGAGAGAGGTGTTTTGACCACTCGCACTCCACTAACCCACAAAACTGAAGCGTGTGACTACATCTTCACCAGTCCAGATATCGAAGTAAAAAATTTTCAGGTTTTGGACGACATCGCTTCTGATCATAAAGCACTGACGATTGAGTTTTAAATTATGTAACAAAAAGCGGCGGGCCAAAGGCCCGCCGCTTTTTGTTTTTTTGCCTACTTCTTCAGTTTTTCGATGTCGTTAGTTAGTTGCTGGAGAGCGTTGTAAATGTTTTGCAGCGTTTCTTTTTGTTCATTTTTATGCCTCTCTTCAGCGGCTTCTTCCGCTTCAGACTCTTCCAGATCCTCTCCGATCTCTTCCACATCTTCTTGGATTTCTCCAAGATCTTCCTGCAATTCTCCGACGTCTTCACCAATCTCCTCCACGTCTTCCTGAATATCCTCAATGTCTTCTTGAATCTCCCCGACATCCTCCTGAATCTCTTCTAGATCCTGTTCCACTTCTGCGATCGCTTCTCGCTGGAAATTCACACTCATTTGAATGAAGATAGCGAGATAGATCGCTTCTAAAGAAACGATGGTAGTCAAAACCAGCAACATCCGGTCAAGTGGCAAAATGCCAAAGGCAGATAGTAAAAATGCGGCCGCAAACACGATGGTGTGCACGAGGACAGAGACAGGCGATCCGACCCAATCAGTAATCGAACGCGCGCGCTTCTCAATTGGTGATAGATCCTTCATAGCGATAATCTATCACACTACGGGATTCTTCGGCGGCTCCCCGTTTAATACCGCTAGGATATTATCGGCGGCCACGACACTCATTTGATCACGGGCCTCGCGGGTCGCTGAAGCAATGTGTGGTGTCACAATCACGTTGTCTAGAGCCAAAAGCTTGGAGTTTACCGTTGGCTCGTTCTCAAACACGTCTAGTGCCGCGCCAGAAAGGAGTCCGGACTGGAGAGCGCCTGCAAGGGCTTCCTCATCGATGATTTTGCCCCGCGCGGTATTGATGAGTAAAGACCCGGGCTTCACCTTCGCCAAAAGTTCCTGGTTAAATAAGTGTTGCGTGTCTGGGGTAAGTGGCAAATGAATACTTATTACGTCTGATTGAGAAAGTAGGTCATCAAGTTCGGGCGCGTACTTGGCGTTAAGTTCATTGTCGAAGGCCTCGTTATTCTTCCGATCGTGATAGACGATCTCCATTCCAAATCCCTTCTGCATTATCTCGGCCACTCGTCTTCCGATCCGGCCGCCACCGATAATTCCAAGAGTCTTACCCTTTAATTCCATACCAAGGAGAAGCAGTGGACCCCAAGCTTCGTACTTCCCGTCACGCAAAAATTGATCAGCTTCCACAATTCGTCTTGCTAGCGAGATGATAAGAGCAACGGTGTGTTCTGCCACCGCCTCAGTCAAAACTTCTGGGGTGTTGGTTATAACAACGCCGTGTTGCTTGGCCGCTTCTAGGTCAATGTTGTCAAAGCCCACTGCGTAATTTGCAAAAATTTTAGCGTTTGGTGCCGCGTCAAAAACCGTCTGATCAATTTTGTCGGTCAAAAGACTAAGTACGGCGTCAGGATTTTCTGCCTTTAGTCTCTCGATGAGGACTTCGTGAGGGAGTACTTCGCCTCCAGCAATAACAACTTCGTGACCAACATCTTTAAGCTTCAAAAGCCCAACTTCTGGAATCTGTCTTGTTACAAAAATCTTCATAAGTTAATTAGTGTCCGTATTTTTCATAAGATACTACCTCCTCCAGGGTCTTCTTTGGTGCAATGTGGAGAACGTCCGTCTTTGGGTATCCTGTTGCTAGGCTCCCGATTATCTTTTGACTTGATGGAATGGATAATATTTCCTCGGTCTTTTGTTCATCCATAGTCACCCAGCATGACCCTAGTCCGAGCGCCGACGAAGCTAGCCACATGTTATACAAGGCCGCGGCACCACTGAAAAGATATTGTTCATGCTCATCTAACCACTTGTCGATCTCAACAGGTTTTTCTATTGTAACCACAATCACGGCGGCGGCTCGAGAGAGAAATGAACCATGTTTCGCGTACCCCATCAGCTTTTCTATGGTGTCTTGATTTTGTACAACTATAAAATGCCAAGGTTGCGAATTGAGAGGACTAGGAGAGCGTCTTCCTGCTTCGAGGATTTGAGACAGGATATCAGCAGGGACATCTTTGTCCGACCAGTCTCTCACGCTGTGCCTGTTTAGAATGGTTTGTAGGGCGTCCATAAATTTAAGTTTTAATTATAAGGGATCTGGCAGTCTTCGAAGCAGTGAGCAGAGCGGTTTAGTCGATAAATACGCTCGCGGCCACGCTCTTCTCTATTAACGGCGTTCACCTCACGCAGGATGTTTAGGTGGTGTGTTACGGTCGGCTGGGTTAGTTTGAGTTTTTTTGTCATCGCCCCGACGTTCATTCCTTCAGTGGAACTTCCTAAGAGACAGATCAACTTATAGCGGTTTTTATCACCAACTGCCTTAAAACACTCAGGGCAGAGCTCCTCTTCACCGCTTTTGACCCACTTTGGTCGCTTATGAGTCCCTACCGTTTTTTGTTGCATAAAAGGTTATCGATGCGATATATTATATAGATATTCATCAATATATTAACACAGCGTATGAAACTGTCAGCCGAAATTGTGGAATTCATTAGAGGTTCTGATCATAAAGTCCTCGCTACTTACGGCGACGATGGGGTGAACGTGATCCCTTTATCGATGGTTACTGTCGATGAGGAACATATCGTGATTTGTGACTGCTTTATGGATAAGACCAGAAACAATGTCAGGCAAGATCCGCGAGTCGCTTTGGCTTTTTGGAAAGGCTTTGACGGAGTTCAGGTCAAAGGGACTATTGTCTATGAAAGTGAAGGCGACCGCTTTGGACATCATGCCGATAAACTGAAGGAAGAACACCCAGATCGACAGTTGTGCGGAGTGTTAGTCTTCACGCCAGAGAAACTTTACGATCTGGCTCCGAAAAATGCCGGTAAGCAATTGGCCTAATCGTTAATATGTATATGTTTAGAGATAAATGGGCGGGAGCGCTTTTGTTGGGTCTAATTCTAGGTGCGTTGGGATTCTATGTTGGACAGCAATTCCTTAAGACCTCATCGACGACTGAGGAATTGATCGCCGAATATTATCGCGTCGAAAACGCAGTACATGTTAGCCCGCACGGTTTGCGCGGCAAAATGGACAAGGGGGACCAGAGTTTCATCTTAGTTGACCTGCGTTCGGCCGAAGAATACGAAAAGGAACACATTGTTGGTGCAGTAAATATTCCTGCCTATAAGGATAAGTACACCTCGGCCTATGGAGACATCGAGCGAATCGTTGGCGCATTTCGTGAACTCAAAGTGCAGTATGGAGATCGTGATTTGATTGTCTATTGTTACAGTACGCCTTGTATGACTGGCCGTAAGGTGGGGGAGATGTTGGCTTCGCATGATGTGTTCGTAAAGCATCTCAATATCGGCTGGTACGAATGGCGACACGACTGGAATTCTTGGAATCATGAACATGAGTGGAACACCACAACCTTCCAAGATTACGTCACTAGTGGCAAAGAACCGGGTGCGCCAAAAGGGGGAGCTATACCAAATCCGTGTATCGAGGGTGATCTGGGTTGTTAGTTACAATTCTGAAACGGCCGGCCCCTTCGGGGCCGGCCGTTCGTTTGACGAACTAATGTATAATTTTTCGATGCGCGGTATTTACATGGCCTTACTTATCATCTCGCTTCTCTTTGCGGGTAATTGGTGGTTTGGTTCACGCGGCCTTGCTTGCCGTATGCCCGTCTCTTATACAATAGGGCAGTTTGATGAACGTTTTGGTATCAGTGAGAGTGAGGCTCGCCTTGCCCTTACGGAGGCGGAGGCGATCTGGGAGAGTGCGATCGGTCGCGATGATTTGTTTGTTTACGAGGAAGACTCCAAACTCCAAATAAACTTTATTTATGATGAGCGACAGCGTCAGGCCGAAGCGACTGAACGGGCCAAGGACGACTTGGAAACCCGTGGCGAAGCCAATACGGTGCTAGTGGAACTCCATCGGCAGTTGGTCGCTGAGTATCGCTCTCATGAGATTGTTTATGAAGAGAGACGAGTTGCTTATGAAAATAGACTGAGTGCCTACAACGCCGAGGTGGAACGTTACAACAAAGATGGTGGTGCGCCACCCGATGTTTACGAGTCTCTAGAAAAGACTCGCAATGAACTCGACGCTGAGCGCCTTGAAATAAATAAGTTGAGTGAGGAACTCAACGGTTTGTCAGTGCGTGTAAATGAAATTGGAGAGAAGGGGAATGCCTTGATTGATGTGTACAACACGAGGGTGTATCAATTTAACGACACTTTTGCTGATGATGAAGAGTACACACAGGGTGACTATCGTTCTCGTCAGATAAACGTTTATACATTTACTGATCATCGCGAGTTGGTGCTGGTGCTAGCGCACGAGTTGGGTCATTCCTTGGCTATCGATCATGTAGAGAACCCTTCTTCCGTTATGTATTACCTAATGGGAGGTCAGACAGACCCACCAGCTCTGACAGATGAGGATCGTGCTGGTTTCAAAAATGCCTGTGAACAAGGCATATTCGGTCGTTTGATGGTAGTGCCACGGATGCTGTACAATAGTCTTATTAATTAATAGATCACTAATAGATATGGATACGAATCAACCATTTTTATCACTTTGGTATGTGCGTGTACTTCTGATCATTGCAATGATCGGCGTTGTTATGTCGCTCTCTGCCTACACCAAACTCACTCTTCGTGAGGCAAAGTACGGTCAGTACGGAATGACTTCTATCAACGTACGTGGCGAGGGAGAAGTGAATGCCAAGCCTGATATTGGATCATTTTCATTTTCGGTAACAGCCGAAGGTGCTGACGCCGCAACTGCGCAAAAGGATTCCGCGGAAAAGATCAACTCGATCCTCACTTTTCTTAAAGAATCAGGAGTAGAGGAAAAGGATATCAAGAACCGTGACTATTTCCTTAACCCTAAGTACCGCTATGAGGCAGTCGATTGTGCGATGGGTATGTACTGTCCTCCGGGCAACCAGGTCATCGATGGTTATGAGGTGACACAGACAGTCGAGGTGAAAGTACGAGACCTAGACAAGGCCGGTGATCTTATTACCGGCGCTGGTGAGCGTGGCGCTACCAATTTGAGCCAGCTTCAGTTCACTATCGACGACGAGTCTAATCTGAAGGCAGAAGCACGCGAAGCCGCTATTGCCGATGCAAAGGAGAAGGCTAACAAGCTAGCAGATAGTCTTGGCGTCAAGATCGTCCGAATGATGGGTTACTATGAGGAAGAAAATAACTCGTCTCCATATTATGGTATGGGCGGCGATGCCATGATGTCTAGTGAGGTAAAGGCCGTTTCACCGGAGCTTCCAACAGGAGAAAATACTATCAAGACTATCGTCAACATTACTTACGAAATACAGTAAAACTCTCAAAATCAGCGCACTTGCACCGGTTTCGGAAATTTTGCTCGGTCACCTTAGTTCAATCTAGGGCTCTCTCGCAAAATTTCCTCCAACCGGCACAATTGCATCTGATTTAGAAAGTTTTCGAGAAAAAGGCGCGGGCCAAAGGCCTGCGCCTTTTTCTTTGACTTTCTCGCAAATTCTGGTAATCTTGGCGACGTTGTGAAGGACTGTATAGATGCCCCTAAAGGCGGTCCTGCATAAATTTATTAGCGAGGTAGGTCAGCACATCTAGCTGATACCGCCTCGACCCTCAAAATAAGTGTTTTTCACCGTTTTTGAGGCTCGCAATTTTGTACCAGATAAATGGCTCGAACATCAGTAAAAGTACGCGCAACGCGTACTCCAAAGTACAAGAGTCGGGTAGTGCGTCGTTGTGCGCAATGCGGACGTAAGCACGGCTTTATGCGAGATTTCGATCTCTGCCGTATTTGTTTCCGTGAGCATGCACACGAAGGCTTTATTCCTGGCGTTAAAAAGTCGAGCTGGTAATTCTTAAGTTATGGATACGATAGGAGATTTCATCATCCGGCTTAAGAACGCCGGCGCAGTCGGACACGAAACAGTGTCTTTGCCACACTCTCGCCTAAAAGAGGCAGTTGCCAACAAACTACACGAGGTTGGCTATGTTTCTTCGGTTGAAGTAGAAGGCAAGGGTTTTAAACAAAACCTCATTGTTGGTCTTAAATACGAAGGAGGTAAGCATGTTATCAGCGACGTGGCTCGTGTATCGAAGCCGGGTCGTCGTCTCTATGCCAAGGTCGAAGAAATTTATCCAGTCAAATTCGGCAAGGGTCATTTGATCCTTTCAACGCCGAAGGGCATCCTAACCGATCGCGAAGCGCGCGAGAACAAGGTCGGCGGAGAGCAGTTGTTTAAGATTTGGTAAAGGCTTATGAGTCGTCTAGCAAAACAACCAATTAAATTACCTACGGGAGTCGAAGCCGTCTTCACCGACGGTGTCCTCACCGTAAAGAAAGGGAACGCTGTTCTATCGCGTGCTATTAAGCCGATCGTGTCGGTCAAAATAGAGGATGGTAGCATCATTCTCTCTCCGGAGAACGAAGGAGCGGCGGCGCTTTGGGGCACTTACGCCGCTCATTGTCGCAATATGATCGCTGGTGTGACCGATGGTTTCAAGAAGATTCTTGAGATCGAAGGTGTGGGTTATCGAGCCGAGCTTAAGGGCACTAAACTTGCTCTTATGATGGGCTTCTCACACCCGGTTGAATTGCCAATTCCTGAAGGCATCACTGTAACTGTGGAGAAAAACGTAGTTACAATCAGTGGTACTGACAAGGAAATAGTTGGCCAGTTCGCCGCAAATGTCCGAAAGATCAAAAAGCCTGAGCCATACAAGGGCAAGGGTATTCGTTATAAGGGCGAATATATTATTCGCAAGCAGGGTAAGAAGGCGGTTTAAGCCGGTAATCATTAGAATATGAAAACCAAAACTCAAATCAAAACCGAACGTCGCACAATGCGCCATCGACGCATCCGTGCTCGTGTTATCGGTACAGCCATCAAGCCTCGCTTGGCGGTATTCAAGAGCAATGTCGCTCTGTATGCTCAGTTGATCGACGATAGTGCGAATCGCACTCTCTTTGCCACTGATACTCGCAAAGAAAAAGGCGTACCACTAGAGCGAGCTAAGGCAATCGGCGAGAAAATCGCCACTGAAGCCAAGAAGCAAGGAATCGAGACTATTGTATTCGATCGTGGTGGCTTCCTCTATCAGGGAGCGATTGCCGCTTTGGCTGATGCAGCGCGCGCTGGCGGTCTGAAGTTTTAATAAATTCACTTAACCAATTATGGAAAAACAGGAAGCTAAAATTGCCGAGACGGCAAATGAGACTGCGAATACCGCAGTCGCCGATGCACCTGTGACAGCGGCAGTGACTGCTGGTCACAATGAACGTGGCGGGATGCGTAGTCGTGGTGCGGGCGGTCGTGGAGAACACGGTCGTGAACGAAACGCACGTCGTCCTCGTCGCAATGAAGGTGGTCGCGAGCGCGTTCGCCCAGAATTCGATCAGAAGATCATTGCCATTCGTCGCGTTACTCGTGTGATGGCCGGTGGTCGTCGCTTCTCATTCTCAGTAGCGATGGTGATAGGAGACAAGAAAGGCCGCGTTGGAGTCGGTATCGGTAAGGCCGGGGATACTCAGCTAGCGATCGAAAAAGCAGTACGTGATGCTAAGAAGCATATGATCACTGTACCGATGAATACGCACAGCCAGATTGCACACGATGTGCAGACCAAGCTCTCTTCGAGTGAAGTCATGATCATCCCAGCGGCTGGTCGCGGTTTGGTGGCTGGTAGCTCGGTTCGTACCGTCCTTGAGCTCGCTGGTGTCAAAGACGTTACTGCCAAGCTTCTTTCCCGAACAAAGAACAAACTTAACAACGCGCGTGCCACTATCGAAGCGCTTAAGCTTTTGAAGGCCTAACTTTTAATTATGCAGTTACATCAACTAAAACCGACAGCGCCTCGTAAAACAGCTCGCCGTATAGGTCGTGGTGGTAAGCGCGGCAAAATGTCCGGTCGTGGTCATAAGGGTCAGACCGCTCGTGCCGGTAACTCTACTCGTCCAGAAATGCGCGAGCAGATCAAGAAGATCCCGAAGCTCCGCGGTCACGGTGTGAACCGTGCTGAGGCAGTTAATGCTGAGCGCGTACTTCCGATCGTGGTTAACCTTAAGCTTCTAGAAGAAAAGTTTGAGGCAGGAGCTATCGTGAGTCCTAAGACTTTGGTGGCAGCAGGAGTGATTAGTGCCAAACGTCGTCGTTTGCCACTCGTGAAGATTCTCGGTACCGGTGAGGTAACCAAGAAATTCAGCGTTGTCGATTGTACCGTATCCGCCTCGGCTAAGGCCAAATTGGAAAAGGCAGGCGGGGAAGTTAAATAAGGGTTATAATGCGGGCGGATGCGAAGCATCCGCCCGCTTTCCCAAATGCTAAAAGTTCACTCGTTATGTCAAAATTCTTACACAAGCTCAAGATAGTAGTGTCCGATAAGGCTATTCGTAATCGTCTGCTTTTTATAATCGGCGCATTGTTTGTTTTTCGAGCACTTTCAACCATCCCAATTCCAGGTGTTGACCATACCGTACTGGAGCAGTTTTTTGCTAACAACCAGTTTCTTGGTCTTCTAAACATCTTTTCTGGCGGCGGTCTGTCCAACCTTTCGATCATCATGCTCGGAGTTGGACCATTCATTACAGGATCAATCATAATGCAGCTTTTGACCGTAATGTCCCCACGAATGAAGAGTCTGTACACTGAGGAAGGTGAAGCCGGTAGAGCAAAATTCACACAGTATTCTCGTCTCTTGACCCTACCACTCGCTATCTTGCAAGGATTCGGTTTCCTCTCACTTCTCCAGAGTCAGGGCGTTATCGCCGGACTTTCAACCTTCGGTTTCGTAACCAACATTATTTTGATTGTTGCCGGTTCGATTCTCTTGATGTGGATGGGTGAGTTGATTACTGAATACGGTATTGGTAACGGCGTCTCGATAATTATCTTCGCTGGTATCGTTGCTGGTATGCCGACCACTGTCAGTCAGCTCGCATTCTCTTACACTCCAGCTCAATTGCCGCTTTATATCGGCTTTGGATTCATGGCCCTGCTCGCTCTCTATGCGGTGGTTGTGATGACAGAGGCTGAGCGTCCAGTGCCGATCACTTATGCCAAGCAGAGCCGTGGCGGTGAGACTTACGGAGGAACTTCTTCCTACTTACCACTTCGTCTCAATCAGGCTGGTGTGATTCCGATCATCTTTGCGATGTCTATCCTGCTTTTCCCACAGATGTTGCTGAATGTTCTAACTAGTTTCAACATTAGTGGTTTGGATCGTGTGTCCAACGTTGTGATGGGATTCTTGAACAACCAACCGCTGTACGCTATTGCTTATTTCACCCTCGTTATTCTATTTGCTTTCTTCTACACTGCCGTTACTTTCGATCCAGATGCTGTGTCTAAGAACTTACAGCGTAGTGGCGCTTTCATTCCTGGCCTTCGTCCAGGAACTGCAACCAGCGAATATCTTGCTGGCTTGATCACTCGACTTACTTTGGTGGGCGCCTTCTTCCTTGGTCTCGTAGCGGTCTTGCCGCTCGTGTTGCAGATGGCGACAGGTGTTGCCGCGCTGGCCATTGGAGGTACCGCTCTCCTTATTGTGGTCAATGTAGTACTTGATCTGTTGCGTCGCCTAGATGCACAGGTCTCGATGCGTGAGTATTAGAATTTTGAAGTTTGTATAACAAAGCCCCGCGGCTACGCCGCGGGGCTTTGTTGATCATGCTATTTTTTCAACCACAAACCGTAGGCCTCGAGGATCATCCCGGCTACTTCATCGGGATTATTCGCCGCTGTGTCCACTACCAGATCATAGTTTTGAAGATCGTACGGATTTTGTTGGTAGAGATTTTCGTAGCGCCTAGCCTCACTGTCTAGTCGTTCTTGTAGTTGCTTCGCGTATTGTCCTGGCTCTGACGGAATATGCTCTGCTACCATCCTTTCTGGGTCCATACCGGCAGTGATCCGTTTGGCTGCCACCAAAATATCAAGATCTAGATAGACCCTGAAGGAGTACGGCATCCAGTGCCAAGCCATTCTTGAATCTATAACCAGATTGTCTCGGCTTTCACCAATCTGGCGCAATTTCTCATCCACTTCAAGGTCTATGGCTTTTTCTGTCTCGGCGGTCTGGTTGATGGTCAATATATCAATACCGCGCTCCTTGGCGATTGTCCGGAAGAGATCACCAGAAGAGAATCTTTCGTAACCAAGCCGTTCCGCCAGCTTCTTGGAGGTGGTCGATTTTCCGCTACCAGGCTTACCTGCCAGTGTAATGATACTTTTCTTATCCATCGCGATAACATAACATATTTCGCTTTGAATTTTAGCTTTTCATAGAGTACACTGGCCTTGCATGACATTTTTGGAAAAACAGAAGACGGTGATCTTTATCGGTCCGCAAGGAAGTGGAAAGGGCACTCAGATCGAACGCCTCGATCGTGTTTTGCGTGAGCAAGACCCGACTAGGCGAGTGGTTGATATTCAAACCGGTCGTCGCTTTCGCGCTATGGCCGCTTCGGGAGAGGGCTATACCGAAAAACATATTCAAGAGACACTGGATACCGGCATACTGCAACCCTTGTTTCTCTCTACCGTGCTTTGGGGAGACTCGATGCGCACTCATGTGGATCCCGATTGCCATCTCTTGATCGACGGCTTTCCTCGAATAGTAGATGAAGCTAAGGTGCTTGAATCGGCCTTTTCTTTCTATCAACGTCGCTCCATCGACATCATTCATCTAAAAGCTCCTGAGGCGGTAGTGCGCGAGCGAATGGTTTCGCGCGCAAGGCCAGACGATACTGTGGAATCGATCGAAGAACGTCTGCGTTGGTATCGTGAAGAGACGTCTCCGGTCGTGGAATACTACCGAGCTCGACCTAACACCAAGGTTCATGATATCGATGGTACGGTTTCAATAGACGAGGTTCATTCAGCTATTCTTAAGGCACTTGATCTACCTAAAAACTAATGGGAATCACAATTAAAACCGAAGAAGATATTATAAAACTGCGTGAAGGCGGGAAGCTTTTGGGTTTGATATTGGATGAATTAGAGAAAGAAGTGGTACCGGGAGCAACCTCTCTCGATGTTGATGATCGGGCTACCGAACTTTTGGAGGAGTATGATTTGGAACCGATGATACTCGGTTATCAGCCGACTTTTGCCCCACGTCCTTATCCAGCAGTCACCTGTGTCTCGGTCAATGATGTTGTGGTACACGGTATTCCAAACGAAGATCCGGTCACTTTCAGCGATGGTGATGTGGTCTCGATCGATCTGGTTATTGGCTACAAGGGGATGGTGCTTGATTCAGCTCGTACCGTCATTGCCGGCAAGGGTAGTGAACGCGCACTCGAGTTGTTGTCTGTAACGAAACAAGCGCTTGATGCCGCCATCAAGGCTGCACAACCTGGTGTACGAATTTCAGCCATTGGTGCAGCTGAGGAGGCCGTTGTTCCGAAAGGCTACGGCATTGTGGAAGAGCTGTGCGGGCATGGCGTTGGCTATTCTCTACATGAAGAGCCACAGGTACCAAACTACGTCCAAAGGGGCAACCCTGGGCCTATCCTTCGCCCAGGGATGGTCTTAGCGATTGAGCCAATGATCATACAGGGAGGTAAAGAGGTGGTCTTCGATAATGACGACGGTTACACGGTACGGTCTAAAGATGGAGGGTTTACAGCCCATATGGAGCATACGGTATTAATAACCCCGTCCGGTCCGGAGATTCTTACCGCTAGCCAGAAAGGGCAATAAAATTGGAATTTTGCTCAATTTCTTGTATACTCTCGGCACTTTTAAGCATTAATTTGATCAATTATTTATGGACAGATTGCCACATCAGGAGCGTTCGCTTGTACTGCTCAAGCCAGACACTCTACAACGTTCTCTTATTGGCGAGGTCATTGCTCGTTTCGAGCGGGTTGGTCTTAAGATCGGTTCAATGAAGATGGTAATGGCGACCGAGGAACAGCTCTTCGCTCACTACAATAAAGACGATGCTTGGTTTCTTCGTAAAGGCGAAGGTGTTATTAAAGATATGACGGCGCACAATATGCCTGTCGAGAAGGAGCCGATCGAGTACGGCAAGGACATCATTCGTAATCTAGCTCGCTATATGATGGCGGCACCATTGGTTGCTATGACTCTAGAAGGCAACCAGGCAGTGGCTGTGGTAACTAAGCTTGTTGGTACTACCGAGCCAGCCACGTCAGACGTGGGTACGATTCGTGGTGACTATACTCTCGACTCTTACGCTCACGCTACCATCGAGAACCGTGGCGTACGAAACCTGATTCATTGTTCTGAATCAGTAGAAGAGGCAGAGCGTGAGATAAAACTCTGGTTCAGTGACGTGGAGATAATGAACTACTCAACCGCACAGGAGCGCATAATGTACGACGTAAACTTTGACACTGTAAAGGAGTAGTGGAATAAACGGCGCGGGCCTCTGGCCCGCGCCGTTTTTTTTGTGTTAACATAATATAGAACCGCCGCGTATGTTCCGAGTTAAAAACTTTTTGCAGGGCTGCCTTTAGTCGCGGAAACTAATGAGAACATCATTGATGATTTCAGCGGAATCCGGCCCGGGTGCCCACCTGGCTCACGCCGGGGACATACGGGTGGTTCTAAGAACTCGTCTCCACTTTTGTCGCGATCGAGAATGATCGTTGCAAGAGAGGAGGCGGGTTCTTTTGATATAATAAAGCGTGATCAAATCTAATACCATCGTATTGTTGCTGACGCTCTCGGTATTATCAGTGACGCACTTTTTGTCACTCAATTTTTATTTGTACTGGATTTACCCATGGCTTGATTCTGTAACACATACACTGGGTGGGGTCGCGGTAGCGCTCGGCTGGTTTTCTCTACGTGATTTACATGTACTTTCTTCCGAGCGCTGGTTTCGTTTTTTGCCCTCAATGTTTTCTGTCCTAGCGGTAGCACTTAGTTGGGAATTATTTGAAGTTGCTATCGGCGTTTCGATACACGAACCAGGATATATAGGAGACACCATAAGCGACATTATTTTTGGATTCTCCGGCGGCCTGTTTGGTTATGTGATGGCAAAAAGCCTACATGATAATTTATGAAACACTCCAAAATTGGATTTTATGGCGGAGTAGGGAGTGTGACCGGAGCCAATTTCCTGCTTGATACTGGCGGTGCGAAATTTTTAATTGATTGTGGAATGGTGCAGGGAAGTCGCTTTGCGGAAGAATCAAATCAGAAACCTTTTCCGTACGAACCGCAGTCCATCGATGCTCTTTTGGTCACTCACTCACATAGTGACCACATCGGACGTATTCCAAAATTAGTTAAGGAAGGTTACGCTGGCAAGATCTATTCGACTGAACCAACGAGGGCTTTGGCGACTGTGATGCTTGCAGACGCTCTTAACGTAATGATCTTCGAAGAGCAGAGCTATGCCAGGCCTCGCCTTTACGACAGAGAAGATATTGATAAAACACTGGCTCTCTGGCAGACAATAGAGTACGGTGCACGGCTGGCTCTCCCCGACGATGTCACTGCCACCTGGAACGACGCCGGCCATATCTTAGGCGCTGGCTTTATTACATTCGAGCGTGGTGGTCAGAAGGTAGTTTTTTCTGGTGACATTGGCAACTATCCGCAACCTTTAATGGGGGCACCGGATATACCGAATGGTTATCAGTATTTGGTCATGGAGAGTGTTTATGGTGATCGTTTACACGAAGAGGTGAGTGAGCGGAGCGACTTACTGCTTCATCATATTGAACAAACGATTAGTAAAAAGGGCACTCTGATAATCCCCGCCTTCTCACTGGAGCGTACGCAAATCATCCTATTTGAGATTAATAATTTAGTAGAAAGTGGAAAAGTACCAGCACTACCAGTCTTCCTAGACTCACCATTAGCCATTGCGGTGACCGATATCTATCGTGATCACACAAAATACCTAAGGCGCGAGGTGAGAGAACAAATCAGTGCCGGTGATGATATTTTTGATTTTGCGAAGCTTAAGTTTACTCGTACAGTCGCCGACTCGCGCGCTATCTCTGAAGTACCAGGGCCAAAGATCATTATCGCCGGAAGCGGAATGTCCCACGGCGGTAGGATAGAGGGACACGAAAGTCATTTTTTAGCAGACAAAAATACCACACTGCTTCTAGTTGGATATCAATCGGTGGGTAGTTTGGGTCGCCGTCTTCAGGACGGAGCCAAACGTGTCCGTATCAACAACCAGGATGTGAAAGTAAATGCCACCGTCGCGACTATTCGTGGCTGGTCTGGCCATGCCGATCGCGATCAATTAGTTGATTTTGTGGCGAAGGGTGGAGAGAAAATTGAAAAAGTGTTCGTCACTATGGGAGAAGAGCGCGCCGCTCTCTTTTTGGTACAGCGTCTTCGTGATTATCTCGGAGTCAACGCGGTCGCGCCATCGCCCGGAGAAGTGGCAGAAATAGAGTTTTAAAAAACCGCCACGGCGTAGCCGTGGCGGTTTTTTTATGTGAGTTATTTAACTTGGTTGACGATACGCTCGAATACTTCAGGGCGGTCTTTGGCTAGGGAAGAGAGGATCTTACGATCGAGTCCGATTCCCTTGTCCTTGAGCGCCTTGATAAAACGGCTGTACTTGATGCCATGTGCCATCAACGCGGCGTTGATGCGAACGATCCAAAGTTGACGGAAGTCATTCTTCTTATCTTTGCGGTGTGCAAAAGAGTAGTTCTTTGCGTGGTGGATCGCCTCAATTGCTTGCTTTGTTTTCTTAGAACGGCCGAAGCGGTAGCCCTTTACTTGTTCGAGGATGTTGCGACGGCGCTTCTGGGCCATCAATCCTCCTTTTACTCGTGACATAAATTAGAATTAAAACGGGAGTTAAGCGCCAGTTGCTGGAAGGAAACGACGGGTAATGCGCTTACTCAAAGTGAGTAGCTGAGTACGCTTGCGGCGCAGACGCTGTTGGCCAGTCTGGCGGGCATTGAAGTGGTTTTGACCCGGCTTGCGAGCTACTAGCTTGCCGTTCTTGGTCACTTTAATACGCTTAGTATATGACTTGTTGGTTTTCATAATGATTTTTCGATTCGGGGTATTCTGCCAGAGAAGTAGCAAAAGTGGTAAGAATATACCGCAAAACGGGCTTTAAATCAAGCCTCCTTCGAGCAATTCGTCCAGGGACTTCTTTTTGGACTTAGGCTCTGAGGTGTCGGATTCTGAGACTACTTTCTTGATTGGCTTTTCTTCCTCAAGTTCCTTACCTTTTATAAACTTGGCCTTACCCTCACGTTCGAGTGTCACGGTGTAACCCTTAGGACTTTTCTTGATCGGATCAGCGATTTTGTACTCGATTGGGATGATCTTTAGGAATCGTTCCAGACGCTCTTTCAAAAAGGCCTCCTCCATATACTTGTATCGTCCAGACAGGAAAAGATCTACCTTCACGCGGTGTCCTTCTGATAGCCACTCAGCCGCTCGGCGAGATTTCTGCTGTTTGTCATGCTCGCCAGTGATAACTTTCACCTGCACCGACTTGGTTTCAGTGACATGTGACTTGGCTTTCACCTCGCTCGCTTTACGCTTGGTTTCGTAACGATGCTGTCCAAAGTCCATTATCTTAGCGACTGGAGGGTTGGCGTTTGGTGAGATCTCGATGAGGTCGAGACCCGCTTCGTCGGCTGCTCGGAGAGCGTCATTTAAGAGCAACACTCCCAAGTTTTCACCCTGAGCTCCGATAACACGAAGCTCCTTCGCGCGAATCGCGGTATTTATACGAGTTCTGTCCTTTGGATTGTAAGATGGTCGGAAGTTGTTCAGATCGGTTTTGCTTAATTTATAAGTCCCGTACAGGTGGTCTTATTGATGTGTCGCAATATAACACAATTACAGGAAAATTCTAGCTGGAACGGGTCTTTGTGCACTTCTCACACTTACAACCTACCGGCTTGATGTATTCATTGAAGTACTCCTTGCCGTAGTCATAAGTAAGCTCCTCTCCGGCCTTGATGTTGCGTATTGCCTCAATACCAATCTCGTTGGTGTCGGTGTAATGCACCGCTTCGCAATTTGGACGGCACGAATGGTTGATGTAACGCGCGGTGTTGCTACGGGGTGAGCCGTCGATCGTCCATTTGTCATCCAGATCAAATTGGTAGCGGTTTGGTTGGCGTTCTGCCGCCGCGTTGGTGGTCTTGCGTCCAGTGTATTCAATAACTAGCTCACCCTTTTTGATATCTTTCAGTGTCCGGAGTCCAAATCCCGCACTACTCTTGAAAACCTTAAAATCTTTTTTAGCCATAACGGAGCTGATGGTAGCATATTCGCTCTCTAGAGACGATAAGCAGTGGCTTTATATCTTTGCTTTTATAAAATCAACAATCTCATTCCATGAATACATCCTTTGTACTCCGGTGGGGTTTTCTTCACGGTTCCATGGTCGGTCGGGGAGAATGGCAGGTAGTCCACTTTGGGCCACGTCTTTAACGTGCTTAAGGGCGTCATCGACTAGTATTGATGCTCCGATTTCGCGACATACCTCGGATTTCTTTTTTACTGTTGCACCGTCGGCACCCATAAAGCCGTTGGTAAAATGTATTTGGTCAAAATGAACAGGGAAGAATTCTTCTATCCAGTGCAGGGTGACATCACGGATATGTTCGGGCCTACTGGTGACAATTTGCAGGGAATAATCTTTTGATAGATGTTCGATTGCTTCGATCGCGCCCGGTACTGGCTCGATCTCCTTATGTTCCTTTGAACGATAAAATTCGTGAGCGCGGTCGTTCATTGTCGCGCGGTCACAACCATACATCTTTTCCCAATCGTCATATAAATACAGATCTTCGTATTCAAGAGCTGTGCCGTAGTTTTTGTTATGAAACAAAACAAAATGAGCATTGAAGTGCGCGACCACGTCGTCAAAGTCTAGAGCGACTACTTTCATTTGGCCGGACTGCATAGGTCTTTATATTATATATAAAAAAGAGACGCCGTACCCGAGTGGGGTAGCGTCTCTGTGAGGTAGGCTTTTGGCTAGTCTATAACCATCAGCACGTTCGTCGTGATGATGTGGTCGAAACGAGCCGGTTCGCCGATCTTTATGTACAAGCTTTGTACCTTCCACTTTTCTTCGTTTGGAAGGATGGAGACGCCCGCAATTCGGGCGTCCTCATCGACTCTTGTTACCTCGAAGTGGTCGTCAGCCGCTTTGAGGTAGTACATAGCATCTTCGGTGTGTACGATCATCTTAGTCCTCCATTCAGGCGGTAGCTATAAGTTCCTTGTAGAACTCAAGGCTGGGCCCATTCGTGGTCGGCATGTTTGAGAACTCCATCATCACCCCGGTAAACGGAGACCAGAGTTTAGATGTCCCAGGTGAATCTGGCGGCATCACATGGAAGAACTCAGTCGAAAACATCTTCTGGTCCACTGGGGTTATTACCCAGGTGGCCGCAGAGTAGTGTTTCATCTCTGCCAACCAATGGAACTCAATGATAAAAATTGAGTCCATGCCAAAGCTAATCTTCCGAATCTGCCCATAGAGGGTGAAACCCTCGTCCGGGTTCATGATTGCCAGGTACCCGTTAAGGTAACTTTCTGGGTTCTTTATCATCAATACCTCCGTGGTAGTCTCCTTACATAGTACAATATAAATTAGCTTTTAGCAAGTTTAGCAACTTAGTAAAGAAAACACCCTGCCGTTGTAACGGAGGGTGTATTTATAGCCGGAGCACCATCTTCTAGAAAGGAAGAAAAACAAAGATCCGCCCGTTCGACTCCGCGCGAAAGCAAAGCAGTTTGCTTTCTCCATCTCCACGAACAAAAATCACCCACACAAATGTGTGGGTGATTTTTGTACTCGTGGAGATGGGCGGAGTCGAACCGCCGTCCGAGAATGTTGACCCAACTGGTTCTACAATGCATAGCCTAGTTTAGATCTTAGCGTCTGAAGTGGAAAAGTAGGCAAAACCTTTAGACGAGCAGTTCCTAACAATTCGGATAATTAATGGAACAAATTAATTATCTAGAGTCCGATGCTATTCCACCAACGCTACCTTATCAGACGTGGGGTAGGTTAGCGTCACCTACGCGAACTTACGCTCGAGCGAAGGCGAATCCGTATGAGAACGGACTTGGTATTGCTTTGTTTGCAGATACAGATAGAACCTCTTAACGAAGTGGTTCCAATTTCGGCATTGCGCAGATGAATCAGACAAACCGTCGATGCCTGTCATCCCCCGAACACCTTCAATCTAAGAAAGATTGAAGGTGTTCGGGGGAGGGCAGAGGAATGAAAAAATGAAAAGTGTGGCGAACGGATTATTTTTTATCCGTTCGCCGATTGGTGGGGTAGTAGAGATTGATAAAGTTTAAGGGTGACTTTTTTGCGTCATTCACCTCGATAAATATAAAACCAGACTTCTCCAACTTATCTAGATCTACAAGTTCACCTAGGAACTTGATCTTTTTGCTGACAACTTCAGGTTGAGACATCGCAGGCCTCCTTAGGTGTCCTCATTGACACACTTTTCATTTTTCCATTTTGAAATTGACTACTCAAAGGTGTGGTGAACGCATTACTCATTGCGTTCACCGGAAAGAACAAACTAGTGAAGAACGGCGTAGAGAAGAAGTGCCTTGCCGAGACCCTTCTCGGAGGAGGGATTCAACGCTTCTTCGAGCTCACTGCGGAGGAGGTTGATTTCCTCTGCAGTGAGCTCGTCGAGAATCGCCTCGACTTGATTTTTGGCGAGTCTCACCCTGCCCCGAGGGGCAAGGAAGGGGTGGTTGTCGATATCTGCGGGATTGATTTCCTCGCCAAAGACGAGGAGATTTCCATTTGGTAATGGCATTTCAATTTCCTCCCATTTTGGTGTGGTCCCCATGATCACACCTTTGAACAGTCAATTTCAATTTATTGGTTTTTCAATGTCCTCTCAATCTCGCGCTTGGTATCGCGTTGCTTGATGGTATCACGCTTATCGTGTTTCTTTTTACCCTTCGCAACAGCGATCTCAAGCTTCAATTTGACCCCATTATTGTACCATCTAATTGGCACTATTGTCAAGCCCTTCTTCTCACTTTCATTATAGAGGTTCAAGATATCTTTCTTCGAAAGCAGGAGCTTACGGACTCGCTCATTGTCGTAGTCGGCAGGGGCGTTTACTTTTTGGAAAGGTGGGATTGAGGCACCTACCAGGTATGCTTCGCCCCCGCGCACTACCACGTGCGCGCCATCGAGTTTGCCTTGTCCTTGGCGGATTGACTTCACTTCCGTACCAAGCAAAACAACCCCCGCTTCAAACTTATCTAAAAGTTCGAAGTTGAGAGTAACTTTTTTATTTCTGACGTAATCTGTCATTGCAATAAATATAAGCATAAATATAGCAAAAGCTAGCTATTTCTGTATAATCCTTGCAATGTCAACGAAAAAGGAAAAAGGTAAAAAGAAGGAGAATAAGGGTCGTGGCGCGAGCGATTTAATTAAGAAGATGCCAGTTGGTCCGGGCAATTTTTGGAACAATATGCTCTCGACCGTATTGGTCTTAATGCTAGTTGTTGCTGCCTATTCGTACTTTGTGGAGCAAAAAGTTGAAGTGCAGGAAATCTCACTGTCTCAGATTGCTGCTGATGTAAAAGAGGGGACAGTTAAAGAAATTGTGGTACGTGGCAGTAAGCTTGAGGTTAGTTACAAAGACGAAAGCAGAGCTAAAGCAGAGGGTAAGAAAGAAACGGACTCTTCCGTGACTGAAACTCTCGCCAATCTCGGTGTAGGACACGACGCTCTCTCCGCAGTTTCGATCGACGTCAAGAACGAAACAGGCTTTACGTACTATTTGGGTACTTTTGCGCCGTTCCTTTTTCCGCTCTTTTTCCTCCTGATCATTATTTGGTTTTTCACTCGTTCGGTGCGTGGCGCTGGTATGCAGGCACTCAACTTCGGAATGTCTAAAGCACGTGTGATTGATCCTTCCGACCAGTCGCAGAAGGTAACCTTCAAGGATGTGGCTGGAGCTAAAGAAGCGAAGCAAGAGCTCGAGGAGATTGTGGACTTCTTAAAGAACCCAAAGAAGTTTCTCGATATCGGTGCGGAGATTCCGAAGGGAGTGCTTCTGATGGGTCCGGCTGGTACAGGTAAAACTCTCTTGGCGCGTGCGGTTGCGGGCGAGGCAGGAGTACCATTCTTCTCTATCTCTGGTTCAGAATTCGTAGAGATGTTTGTTGGTGTTGGTGCATCGCGTGTGCGCGACTTGTTCCAAATGGCCAAGCGCGCTGCACCATCGATTATCTTCGTTGATGAGATCGATGCCGTCGGCCGTATTCGTGGTACTGGTATTGGTGGCGGTAATGATGAGCGTGAACAAACTCTAAACCAGATTTTGGTTGAGATGGATGGTTTTGAACCATCCGAAAAAGTGATCGTGATGGCGGCGACCAACCGCCCAGATGTACTTGATCCTGCTCTGGTCCGCCCTGGTCGCTTCGACCGACGTGTCACCATTGATTTGCCTGATCGTGATGATCGAAAAGCAATTCTTGGAATACATGCGCGCAAGAAGCCATTGGCTGATGATGTGAATCTAGAGGTTATTGCTACACGAACTCCAGGGTTCTCTGGCGCTGATCTACAATCCTTGATGAACGAGGCTGCCATTCTCGCGGCTCGCGAAGAACGAAAGACAGTGGCGCAGTTTGATATCATCCGTTCGATTGAGAAGGTTATGCTTGGTCCAGAACGCAAGAGTCATTTGCTTTCGAAGAAGGAAAGAGAGGTAACTGCGTATCACGAAGCGGGACACGCTCTGGTTTCTTCAGTATTGCCTTATGCCGATCCGGTGCAGAAGATTTCGATCATCTCTCGCGGTCGCGCTGCCGGCTACACACTTAAATTGCCAGACGAAGATCGCAAGATGCATTCGAAGAAAGAATTCATTGATGATATTGCGATGACGCTTGGTGGTTATGTGGCAGAGGAGATGGTCTTTGGTGATCTGACCACTGGCCCGTCGAATGACTTGCAGGTCGTTGCAAACTTAGCGCGCGATATGGTTACCAAGTATGGAATGAGTACTCGACTAGGACCAGTAGCACTTGAAGGCTCGGGTGGCCGGTTGATCGGTGGAGGCTTCGGTGAGGACCGCGGCTACTCTCCAGATGTCGCTAAGACTATCGATGAAGAAGTTTCTAAGTTGATCTCTGAAGGAATGGAAACTGCTCGTGATGTTTTGACAAAATACCGCGCGGCTCTCGATGCTATTTCCAAGCGATTGATTGAAGTGGAGACACTTGAGCGTGATGAATACGAAGGTATTCTGAAAGCCGAAGGTGTGGAAATACAAGATGTGTATCGAGACGCTCGCTTGGCTGAAGAAGGATTGGCTGATCCAACAAAGGCGATTGAGTTCGATGCCAGTCATTTGAAGGAATAGGACGGTTTGGTATTGATAAAAAGGCGCCCTAAGGGCGCCTTTTTATATACCTGTCCGCCCTCTTGGACTCGAACCAAGGACCCCAGAGGTATAAGCTCTGTGCTCTAACCAACTGAGCTAAGGGCGGATGGTCAATACTATAACCTATAAGCCACAACCTTCAACTTCACGTTAGTATCCTTTGAAAGGATCATTGAGGATGCGTTTCCTTGATATTCCAAGACCTAGGAGTTTAAGTCGCAAGGACTCGATCATCTTCGGTGGGCCAGATAGGAGATAGTGAGCGTCGTTATGGTTTTCTGCGACCGCATTCTCTAGAGCGGCGTTAACTTCTTCCGGTGAAGCGGTGTAAATGATGGAGATGTTTTGGTTTCTTTCACGACATTTTTCCATATCGTTACGATAAGTGTGTTGATTGTCACGAGCAGAATAGATAAGCTGAAGCTTAAGTGTCGAAGATTTTTCTGAGAGATCTTTGACAATAGATCTAAAAGGAGTGATTCCAATACCGCCGGCAACGCCGATCACTTTCTGCATTTTCTCATTTAAACAAAGTTCACCGTAAGGACCGTACATTCGGATCTTTTCTCCGGTTTGTAAGGAGGAAAGCTGTTGTTTGAAACTGCTTGGTTCACTGCTTACGATTGTGCCGATTCTGATCTCGTTCTCGTGCGGTGCCGAGGCAACCGAAAACGCCCGCCAAGCCTTACCTTCAACAGGTTTGTCTGGGATTGTGAAAATGGCGTGTTGTCCGGCTCGCCAATTCGGCAAGTACTCGGATGTGAAGATAAAAGAGTAAATGTCTCCCACTTCGTGTATTTTCTCTTTGAAAGTGAGATTTGTAACACGGTATATTTTGCTGTATGAGATGGGGTGTCGAAGGGCTCGTAGCAGCACGTCTAACATAGGCTAATTATATCACTCCATGTGTAGTGACTGATCAATTTTTGCGATGCGTTCTTTGATCTGGGGATGACCAATAAGTTCGGGATCATTTTCTATTAAGTCTCGCGCTTCGCTTCGAGCAGCCTCTACCAGCTTGAGGTTTTTGATCGCTTCCATACCAAGGTCAGACAGGCCCGATTGTTTGCCGCCGTAAAGTTCGCCCGCGCCGCGGAATTGCAGGTCATATTCGGAGAGTTCAAAGCCGTTTTTGGCGGTGACAAGGGCTTTAAGTCGATCGCGCGTTTTTTCACTCTTGGATTCTGTAACGGCAAAGCAGTAGGGCTGATATGTGCCACGAATGACGCGACCGCGTAGTTGGTGGAGTTGCGAAAGACCAAAACGTTCGGCGCCTTCGATGATGATGTTGGTGGAGTTGGGCACATTGACGCCGACCTCGACTACCGAAGTAGCTACTAAGATGTCGCTTTCGTGTGCCAAAAAGCGCGCCATCACTTTGTCCTTTTCGGTCGGCGTCATCTTGCCGTGAAGTACATCGATTTTAGTGTTTGGAAAGATGTCGCGCTTCAAGCGCTCTGCCTCCGCGACTACGCTTTTTAAGTTGAGTGCGTTTTCCTTTTCTGGATCGGGCTCATTGATGCGCGGGCAAATGACGTAAGCTTGTCGCCCAGACTGGATTTCAGATCGGACGTGCTCGTACATTGGTCCTTGTTGTTGTGGGCCGATGATTTTGGTAATGACAGCTTTGCGGCCAGCAGGCATTTGGTCTAGTAGTGTAATATCTAAGTCACCATAAATAGTGAGGGAGAGTGTGCGAGGAATCGGAGTGGCTGTCATCGACAAGAGGTGCGGCATAGGCGCACCTTTTTTGGTGAGCGCCTTGCGTTGATTAGTGCCGAAACGATGTTGTTCATCGATGATAACGTAGGCCAAATGTTTGAACTCCACGCTTTTATAAATGAGTGCGTGTGTGCCGATCAGAATCGGCACCTCACCATTTTTTACCCATTTGAGTAGCTGTGTTCTAGATATTTTGGTCGGTTTTCGCGGGTCTGTCTTGGACGGAAATTTATAACAACCACTACCTGTGATGAGTCCGATCTGAACCGGCAGGTGAGAGAAGTATTGAATGAAACTTTCGAAGTGTTGTTTGGCTAGGATTTCGGTGGGTGCCATGTAAGCAACTTGGAGATTTCCGTATTCCAGATTGCCACGTGCCCCAGCCGCCCGCCCTTCGGGCGGGCGGCTCATCGCGACCGCATAGGCAGTCGTGGCGGCCACGGCCGTCTTGCCGCTACCGACGTCGCCTTCAAGAAGACGAGACATCGCATGGTTTCTTTTGAAGTCTTCGAGAATTTCTTTGATGGCTTTGTTCTGCGCCGCGGTCAGTTTGAAGGGGAAGCGATCAACAAATTCTTGCACGTGTTCTTTGCCAGAATCGATCTGATAGGTCGTGGCGGCGCTGACCGCGGCGCGCCTCCTCGCCATTTCTACTTGTATATAAAAAACCTCTTCAAAGGCAAAACGCTTGCGTGCGCCTTCGGCATGCTCAAGCTTTTTTGGGGAGTGTATGTAGCGAAGTGCGGTTGATAGTGGGTAGAGCTTATAGCGCTTTCGTATTTCTTCTGGTATCGGATCTTCGAGTTGGTCTAATACGCCGGACTCAAAACACTTAATGGCCGTGTGGTAAAACCAGCGGCTAGTTACACCCTGACTCTCTTTGTAGATCGGGTAAATAGTGTCTTCACTGTTGCTTGTTTTGAAAATCGAGTCGTGGCGATCGATTGGCAAATGATCAAGTGGCTCGAGTTCGGGGTTGGCGATGTATTCTTTCCCTGGAGAACCGGTGACTTTACCAACTGCTTTTACAAACTGACCGTCGCGGTACATCTTAGCGATGTACGGTTGGTTGAACCACATCAGTTTGATGCGTGCTGTGCCGTCCTCTAGATAGCCGTCAGCAATTGGTCGGCGGCTTTTCCAGGCCTTGCGTGCCTTGAGTCCACCAAGTTGGCCATATACTACGGCCTCGGCACCAATTGATAATCCTTGTACGGATTGAATATCGCTCACGTCTTCATAGCGGACGGGCAAGTGGTGGAGCAGATCGCCCACGGTCTCGATACGGAGTCGCTTAAGCGCCTTTAGGTGGGAGACATCAATGCGGAAATGTTTGGAAAGCAGATCGGAAGGCGACATTGTTCAATGATAGCAAACTGAGGGCGATGTTATACTGTGTCCGTTATTTTAATTAGACTTGTATGGCCAAAAAAAAGACTCCGCGACGAATCATTCTTAAGAAAGACTATAACAAGATGGCTCTAGAGCGCCATAAGAAAATGAAGGGGAAGCTCGAAGTGACTTTGAAAGGTGAGCTTAAAACCAAGGATGATTGGAGCACTATGTACACACCTGGGGTCGGTGCGGTTTCTGCGCATCTTGCCAAACACCCTAAGGACGCGCGCGAGTACACGATCAAACGCAATACAGTGGCAGTGGTTTCAGATGGTTCAGCTGTTCTCGGTCTTGGTAATCTCGGCGCCCTCGGTGCACTACCGGTGATGGAAGGAAAGTGCGCGATCTTTAAAGCTATGGGCGGTGTGGATGCTTTCCCGATCGTACTTGATACTCATGATCCGGAGGAGATTATAAAAATCGTGAAGGCGATTGCGCCCACCTTTGGCGGCATCAATTTGGAGGATATTACCGCACCGCAGTGTTTTATGATCGAGGAGCGATTGAAAAAAGAACTCAAGATTCCGGTCATGCACGATGATCAGCACGGTACAGCGATTGTGGTTTTGGCCGGTCTAATCAATGCGGCGAAGGTGGTAGGGAAAAAGTTGGAGAAGATGAAAGTGGTGATTGTGGGGGCTGGCGCGGCCGGCTGCGCGGTCGCGTTGCTCTTAAGGGAGGCGAAGGTAGAGGATGTGATCGTAGTTGATAAAAGCGGTGTCATCTCGGCCGGCCGCTCGGGACTCTCTGGCTACAAGAAGGAACTCGCCAAAGTCACCAACCCACGAGGGGTAACTGGCGAAGTGATGGACGCGGTTGCTGATGCTGATGTTTTGATCGGGGTTTCTGGTCCTGGTTCTATCACAAGGCACCATGTAGAGAAGATGGCTCCAAAAGCGGTAGTGTTCGCACTGGCTAATCCGGTGCCGGAGATTACTCCAGATGATGCTAAGCGTGCGGGGGCAATGATAATGGCGACTGGCCGCAGTGACTATCCTAATCAGGTCAACAACTCTCTGGCTTTCCCTGGTATTTTTCGCGGGGCGCTAGATCGTAATGTGACTCATATCACTGATGATATGAAATTGGCGGCGGCTAAGAAGATTGCTTCTTTGGTAAAGAAACCAACAGTTGATAACATCATTCCTTCTGTTATGACCCCCGGCTTATCTAAGGCGGTGGCGAGTGTGATTAAGTAGTAGAGATTAAAAAAGAATTTGGCCGCGCGCACCTTTAGGTGCGCGCGGCCTTGTTCACCAACCGTTCCATTCGCCTTCGGTCATTACCCGAGGCGGTTGTTCGGGGGTGAGCTTAGTAACCTGTTCCTGTTCCGCAGGAGGTTCGTCTCTTGTGGAAACGTTCTCCTCGTTGAGAATGACACTCGTCTTTTTGTCGTTTTCCATCGCAGCTCTCCCGGTTGTGGTCTCCCTAAATAATTACAACAAATCAAATATTTGAAAAGGTACAACAAATAGGGCAATATAGAGCAACTTTTGGATTTGTGTCCAAGGGTAAATATTTGGAGACGTGTCAGAGTGGTCTAACGTAGCCCCTTGCTAAGGGGCCAGGCTTTAATCGGCCTCGCGAGTTCGAATCTCGCCGTCTCCGCCGCGCCAAATTTGATATAGAAAATGGAGAGATGGGTGAGTGGCTGAAACCAACAGTTTACTAAACTGTCGACCCCTAACAGGGTTCGCGAGTTCGAATCTCGCTCTCTCCGCCGACAGAACTGGTTGTAGTTGTGGTTTCAAACTCTCAAGTTAAAGAATAGGCCGATCGCGAAGCGATCGGCCCTATTAGTGTCAGAAGAACCAGCGACGGAAGAATGATTTACGTTTTTCCATCACTGCCTCAGCAATCTTGATGCGATCCGCCTCGCGTTTGGCGTTGGCGTTTGCTTCGACCTCAGCTCGTCTGCGTCGCGCTTCGTCGGCGACACAGAGTCGTTCTAGGATAATGTTCGCTGCTGCAAGCTTACTTCGACACATCTGGATTTCATTGTTCGAGACTTGGAGGCCGTGCTTGTCGATGACCTTAAGCATATTCTTGAGCATGGTGGTTGAAGGAAACGCCGCGAGGATTTGCGCCCGTGCTTCGCGGAATTTATCGTAGTTACCAAACAGGGCGCCTTCTTCATCAAGGTACTTGTTTTCGCCACTGTGTAATGGATCGCAGGCCAGGCTCCAGCAATGGCTGAGGCTCCCGTGCACGCGGATACGCGGCATCGCTTCGAGTAGTTTCATTGCGCGCCATGATCGTATGAGAAGGTGTGGTATGAGAAGTCCCCATATCCACGCTTTCTCGGTTCCGTCAGCCCGTGTAACGAAGATACCGATACCAAGTTGGTCGTTGTCCGATCCGACGAACGGTGTTACGTCCGCTTGCTCCCCCTCGTCGTTGATGTACTTTCTCCCGGTTTTTCCGGTACAGATAACGATTAGCTCGCCTGACATGGAATACCCTTTCTTTTTGATGTGCTGATGAAGTCTGCAGGGAGAGTACCAGAAAATTTCCACCCCGCAACATTTGACAGCAAAAAGACGCGGATATATATTCTCTATATGGTACATACGTATCAAATCGCAATAAGGAGTAATGAGTTTCCTGCTTGGGGATTCTTTATGCTTCTGGTGATTCTCGCATCGTTAAGCGGGTCGGTTTGATACGTAAGTTCAAGAAATCAAAACCGGCCGCGCCAAACGTGGTCGTTTTTGTTTCGAAGTGAGTTAGTTCTTTTGTTCTTAACATGTCCAATATCAGGAGGATACGATGGACGTTACACTTGCAACCTTTACATTCAAAGAAATTAAAAAACTTCTTGCGGATGAAGGAATAAACGAAAACGACCCGAATTTTCGCAAGGTCTTGACTGAACGATATCGGCCTTCGGAAGCCGAAGCCGGTCGGTTCGTCGAAAGGGAGGATTGGCAACCGGAAATGAAAAAGCCGGCACGCAGAATCGCTCATCGGTCCGACGAACACTTCGACGTGGTGTGAATCATCGGCGCCATTGACCAGAAGCGCGGACAGTTTTGTCCGCGTTTTCTTTTTGCATAAAAACCGCCGGCCAGAGGATACTGGCCGGCGGTTTTATTAATATCTGCGGTAGTTATTAGGAGATGTGCTTAGAGACCAACTTGGTCATCTCAAACATTGAAACCTGTCCCTTACCATCGAAAATCTTCTTTAGGTTGGCATCGGCATTGATATTGCGCTTGTTCTTCTCATCCTGCAGGCCGTTCTTTTTAATGTATACCCATAGCGCCTTTACCACCTCAGATCGAGGCATCGGACCCTTTCCGACTACTGCTTCAAGATCTTCACTCAGGTTCATCGGCTTCATAAAAGCGGAATTTGCTTTTGCCATTTCGGTTTAAATTATTGTTATGCCCATAGTGTATCATCGAAAAAGGCTATTTTTTCAAGCCTTATATGAACTGTGCATAATAAATCAAGGTTCGTCAAATCGGCAGAAATATGAAATTTCGGCAGAAAGTGAGGGCGTTGTATGATTTAGGGACTGATTAAATTTATGATAAATCCATTTGAAAACGCATTGCGGCAGTTGTGGGGAGCGGCAAAGGTAGGGGAGTTTCCGAGTGATCTGATTGAGAAACTATCTCGATCTGAAAAAGAAATTACTGTAACTATTCCGGTACGAATGGATGATGGAACGCTTCGTTTTTTTGAAGGTTATCGAGTCCAACACTGCAACTGGCGTGGCCCGTACAAGGGAGGAATCCGTTTTCATCAGAACGCTGACATCGATGAAGTGAGAGCACTGGCGCTTTGGATGACAATGAAGACTGCGGTCGCTGGCATCGCGATGGGCGGCGGCAAAGGTGGTGTCGTAGTTGATCCAAAAGAACTTTCGGTAAGTGAGCTCGAACGATTGTCGCGCGGTTTTGTGCGCGCACTCTGGCGCGATATCGGCCCTAGGGTAGATGTGCCGGCTCCAGACGTAAATACCACTCCAGAAATAATGGCCTGGATGGTAGATGAATACGCGAAGTTGTCCGGTGATCAAACTGACGCGACTTTTACCGGAAAGCCGATCGGTGGCACGAGACCGCAAAATAGACAGGGTTCAGAAGGACGTGGTGCCGCTACTGGCCTCGGCGGTTTTTATGTATTTGATGCAGTCCGTGCACGAGCCGGCGTAGCAGAAGGAGCTAGTGTGGCGATACAGGGAATGGGTAATGTAGGTGGACACGCCGCCAAAATATTTGCCTCGCATGGTTACAAAGTGGTGGCGATGTCTGATTCAAAAGGTGGTATCTACAATGAAAACGGTCTCGATCCAGAAGAGGTTGAAAAATATAAGGAAGAACACCACACACTCACAGGTTTCTCTGACGCGAAGGAGATTAGTAATGCTGAACTTTTGGAGTTGCCGGTTGATGTATTGGTACCAGCGGCACTTGAAAATCAAATCACCGATCAAAATGTTTCGCGCGTATCTGCAAAGTTGATTCTAGAGCTTGCCAACGGACCAACAACACCGGAAGCCGATGAAATCTTGCACCAGCGCGGAGCAGTGGTTGTGCCGGACATTCTGGCTAATGCTGGTGGGGTAATAGTTTCTACTTTTGAATGGGAACAAAATTTGGCAGGGGAGCATTGGGAAGAGGAAAAGGTGTTAACGAAGTTGAAAGAGACACTTGTACCGCAAGCCGATCTGATTTGGCAGAGAGCAGAGGAAAAAAAGGTTCCACTTCGAGTAGCGGCGTTTATTGTGGCGTTGGAACGACTAGCTAGTGTGCAAGGGCAAGCAGTGTAATAGAGGCAGGACGGAGCGGCCGAAGCGTAGCTTCGGCCGCTTTCAGCGTTGCCCCAGTTGTCGCCACATCATCGAGAACAATGATATGCGCGCCACTGATGTCAGGCTGGTTGCGGACGCCGAAGGCCTCGGTGACATTCTTCAGTCTTTCTTGTCGCGTCAAGGACGTCTGGGGAGTGGTGTCACGCTTGCGGTAGAGGAGGTCGGCGCGAAGTCGGGGGAGTGAAGAGGAGGGTGGTTTGCTAGACGTCGTCATTCCGCTTCGCTGTGCTACCTCGGTTACTTGGTTGTAACCACGCTGCCTTAGTCTGGTAGATGAAAGCGGTATCGGTATGACTATTGATTCTTCTGGAAAATGTTTAAGGTAGTCGGATAAGATCTCTCCTAGTAATCGCCAAGCTTTCTCATTGCCGTGAAATTTTGCTTCATGGATAACGGCACGAACAGCGGGTTCGCCAAATGGCATAAGGAACACAAAGTCAGAGTGATTTGTCGGACAAAGGTGGTTTTTTAAATCATTAATCGAAAGTTCACGTACGATTTTGTGTTCGTCACGCTCTCTAAACACACACTCACACAATCTAAATAGCAGAGATAGCATTTTTGGTATGTTAAAATCTAAATGATTTACAGTGCATCAAATTGTAACCTGAACTTTTGTCGCGCGAGTTCTTATTATGGCTTTTTCTTTCAAAAAAATTTTTTCGGGAGCGAATGGTAATACCCCGACGCGGTCATCAATGGCAGTGGGTATCGATATCGGCGGTTCTTCAGTAAAGGTGGTTGAGCTCGAAGATATCGAAAAGGCAATAGCCCTTCGTACTTACGGCGAGCTACAACTTGGTCCTTACGAGGGCAAGTCTTTAGGCGAGATAGTAACTCTTTCAGAACAGCATAGAGTCGAGGCTGTTACAGATGTCTTGCGTGAGGCTGGTGTTAAGGGCCGTAGTGGTGCCTTGGCAATGCCACTTTCTTCTAGTTTCCTCACGGTAATAACTTTGCCGATATTGCCGAATTCATCAGATGATCTGGCGACCCGTATTCCTGTAGAAGCTCGTAAGTATGTACCGTTGCCACTTAGCGAGGTTACCTTGGATTGGACCGAGATCCCGACCGCGCCGACTGCAAACAATATGCACGAAGTGATGTTGGCGGCGGTTGAGAATAATGCCCTCGAAGAATATCGTTCGCTTTTGATGAATATCGGGATGACCTTGCAGCCGGCTGAGATCGAAGTGTTTAGTCTTATTCGTTCGGTATGGCGTGAGGGAGATACGACGTTGGCTATTGTTGATATTGGTGCCCGTGCCGCCAAATTATATTTGGTGCGTCAAGGCAATCTAGAGCGTTTGCACCGCGCCGGGCAAGGTGGATATGAGATCACGCGCCGTGTGTCTGAGACACTCAGTATTCCATTTGAAGAGGCTGAGAACGCTAAGCGTTCTTATGATAGAGCCGAAGAGAAGGGCGCCGGAATATACAAAATCACCACTACCGTAGTGGACGGTTCGTTATCTGAATTTCGCCGAATGATCGAACAATATGAGTCGCGTACCGGTGCGGCAATAGGACGTATCGTATTGTCTGGCGGAGTATTTACCGGACCTTACATGCAGGAATTTGCGCAGGATCGACTAGGTCGGCAAGTGGAGTTAGCAAACCCGTTTGGAAAGGTTGCTTATCCGGCTTTCCTCGAGGACACATTGCGTCAAATAGGGCCGTCTTTTGGAGTGGCATTAGGCGCCGCTCTTCGCACCCTCCAATAAAACTCCCGAAATGAGCGAATTTGTATTTGCTTCAGTCGGATCACTCCCGCGCCGTAGGTTGACTACGTCTTGGTCGTGTTCCTTCCTCCAGCAAACGCAACTTCATCTCATTTCGGGAGTTTTAATTTTTTAATTATTCGTTTACAGGTTGATTACGTTTTGGTCGTTAAAATTCCTCCAGTCCGTCGAATTTCCTCTCATTTTGGGAGTTTTATTTTTACACGCTCTTGTATTCGCTGAAACTTGTCCACACAGAGAAAGGCGGGGTAGGTGACTAAGTAACATATAATCATTTCTATGGAAGGCCAAGGATCTTCTTTTATACCCAAAAATAGCGCTCGTGTATCAAATGTACGTACACGAGGGCCACATCGTATTTACGTCCTTAGTTACGTCAGCTATGTAGTTTTCTTCGGCACACTCTTTGCCGTTGCCGGAGTTTTTCTTTACGCCTCGAGCGTCAATCGTTCAGTCACTTCTATAAAGGATCAGCTAGTTACTGAACAATCACGTTTCAGCACTTCTGATATTGAGATGGTTAAGTTGCTTGATCTGCGCCTTAAGAATACTGAGAAGCTAGTCAATGAATCAGCCGCACCTTCAAAGATCTTTGCAGATCTAGAATCAGTTGTGGCGGACAACATCAGTTTCTCTGCTATGAAGTACAAGTACTTACCAAACGGTCAGTATGAGCTGGCACTAACTGGTCGTGCTGGAGATTTGAATGAAGTACTTTGGCAAAAAGATCTACTTAAGAATGCCGGAATCTTAAAAGACGCCACTGTATCCAAATACGATTACAGTGTTCAGGGTGAGAGTGGCGGTGCTTTAGTTTCTGGTAATACCACACTCACTTTCATCATCACTGACACCAAGCCGGCATCAATGATCCCGTACACTGCAGATGTGGTAGAAACGGAGGCAAGTTCGACGGTGGTGGAAGAAGCTAGTGTGGTAGAAGGCGAGCCAGGCGTAAGTGGAGATAGTGCGACAACGACTGTAGAAAGTGAAACTTAGTTTTAAATTATGCGATTTCAAGCTGGAACTCAGATAGTACTCATCGTGATCTCGGTCGTGATCGTTTTTACTGTGGTCAAGCCAAAATTTTCTGAGATCGCTTACCAGCAGAATGAGATGGTGACTTACCGGACTGCACTCGATAACATTGGCCGTTATAATCAACGACTCCAAGCCCTTCTCAATCAGGCAAAGGCAATGTCTGCTCTCGAGCGTGAAAATCTCTTCCGTTATTTGCCAGAAGAGATTGACGCCGTTGTGGTAGGTCGTGACATATCCAATATGGCCGATAGTAATGGTCTCCTCTTGCTTGAGGTTGAACCAGCTACTCCGGTACGGGTCACCACCACTTTAAATGAACAGGGCGTGGTAGCTGAGCAGACTGCTGATGCTGGAATGGTCGCACCTCCAGCTGAGACGACAGAGGGCACAGCGCAAAAGAGCGGTATGTACGCACAGAAGTTTAAAGTTTCAGTAGTGGGCACTTACGATCAGATGAAATCTTTTTTGAAAGATCTGGAGCGAAATGCTTACCCGTTACGGTTGCTTGAATTTGAATTCGCCATTGAGGAGACCGACAATTCACTTTTGGAGTACAATCTTGTTGTAGAGACTTATTCGCTTAAAGGAAATTAGGATTTTGATTATGTCTTCCTTAGTTAAAAACATCCTAGTCTTTGCCGCTTTAGCCGCGCTAGCTTACGCTGGTTATTATCTTTTTATACTCAACAAAGATGCAGGTCTAGAGACGTCTTCTGGTAGCGAAGGGCAGTTACTCACTAGCGAGTTTCTCAATCGTCTCAATGATATAGAACAAGTTGCTCTATCGCGCACCGTCTTTGACGATGCACGCTTTCGTTCATTGATTGATTTTAGCTCTGCTCCACAGGAGGTGCCGGCCGGTCGCGAGAATCCGTTTCAGTAGATTGGCGGCATTATAGGTAGTAGGGTTCGTAGAGTGACAAAATAGCTGGGCTGTTTGTCGCAAGTGTTGCTTCATTAGAGCATTGGAGTTGGAATTTTGAACTTGGTTATGGAACTTCTCACCAAATTACAACAAGAAGGAGTACTGGATGCGACTTCGGTTACTGCTGTTGGCGAGGCTGTCCAAAATGGTTCTTCGTTAGAACAAGCACTCCTTTCAGTCGGAGTGGCTCGGGAGGTAGTGCGTGAAAAATTGGCTGAATTTTATGGTGTACCAGCCTATACTCCAACAGAGAATGAAACCGTGCCACAAAATGTCTTGCAGTTTATTTCAGTTGAGGCCGCGCGCAACTATCAGGTCATTCCACTAAAATTAGAAGAGGGTACGTTGTTGGTAGGAGTTAACGATCCAGAAGACTTGCGTTTGCGTGAAGCCCTAAGCTTTATCAGTACAAAGCACAGTGTTCCTTACAAGCTGACGTTTCTTCTTTCGGACGATTTGGCCAAACTGCTTTCGGCTTATGACAACTTGACTGGGGAAGTAGGACAAGCACTTACTTCGCTTGAAAGCGAACTCGACAACGAAATTGCAGAGCGCAAGAATGAAAAAGAAGGTCAGTCCAAAGAAGAGAACATCAAAGAAGATGCGCCGGTGACCAAGGTGGTAGCAACGATCTTGCGCTATGCAGTAGATGGTGGAGCGTCTGACATTCACGTAGAACCAACAGGAGAGAAGGTGCGGGTGCGCTTTCGAGTGGATGGATTACTTCAGACTAGTCTCGATCTACCCAAAAATGTCCATTCGGCCGTCGTGGCGCGCGTCAAAATCCTTTCTTCAATGCGTCTTGATGAAAAGCGAAAACCGCAAGATGGCCGCTTCTCGGCAACTTTTGATGGTCGCAAGATAGATTTTCGTGTTTCTACTTTACCTACCAGTCATGGTGAAAAGGTGGTAATGCGTATTCTTGATAACGAAAAGGGAGTACGCACACTTGAGAAGACTGGTATCTCAGGCCACCACTTGGCCGCTATCAAGCGGATGGTTGATGAACCGTACGGAATCATTTTGATCAGTGGTCCGACTGGTAGTGGTAAGTCCACCACACTATATGCGATGTTGGCCGAAGTAGATCGCGCCACCAAAAACGTGCTCTCGCTCGAAGACCCGATTGAATACAATATGGAAGGAGTGTCGCAATCTCAAGTGCGTCCTGAGATCGGGTACACGTTTGCCAACGGACTGCGCACGGCGCTTCGCCAAGACCCGGATGTAATTTTGGTGGGAGAGATTCGTGATAAAGAAACGGCCCAGCTCGCCATTCAAGCGGCACTAACAGGACACTTGGTTTTATCTACCATTCACACCAACAACTCGATCGGTGTGATTCCGCGACTTATTGATATGGGTGTCGATCCTTACCTAATCGCGCCTACTTTGAAGCTGGCCATCGCGCAACGTCTGGCCCGACGCATTTGCCCTCCGGGTAAAGAAATGCCTGTCGATCAAAGTATGAAATTGATGTTCGACAAAGAGTTTGAGACTCTGCCAGAAAAATATCGCAACCGAATTCCAAAATTTGAACATGTGCAGGAGGCTGAACCGTCAGCCGGTTGTGCCTCTGGTACTAAAGGGCGAATCGCTGTGATAGAAGTGCTTGAGGTTGATCAGCAGATTCAGGACCTCATTCTTAAGGGTGGCTCGGAAGAGCAAATCTATAAGGTGGCTCGGCAAAATGGCTTTATGAGTATGAAGGAAGATGCCATTATCAAAGCCCTAGAAGGTCATATTCCTTACGCTGAGGTGAGTGACTTTGGCACCAAGGTCGGTGCCGAGTCGGCGGTGTCCGACGAGTTTTTGGCTAGCGATACTTCAGTCGATGTGCCGGATACAAGTGAACCGATTGATGTGACGAAAGAGGAAGTGAGGAAACCTGATTTGAAGGAGCCGGGTACAGGTGTTGGTAGTACCGAGAAGGCCACAGAAAAAGATAAGTACACGATTTAAATAAGAAGAAGGGAATCTGGCGCCTTGGGAGTGAAAAGACGTTTTAAACGACTCAAAGTCAGAATAACTAATCAATTTTCCTTATACCCACACTGGGCAGCCGTTGTTAGGGCATACCGTATATAATGAACAAAACATAGAAGTATGGCTGGCGTTGATTATAAAAGAGAACTCGATGATTTGATCGAGATCATAGTGTCTGAAAAGGGTTCAGACATACACTTATCAGTTGGTTCGCATCCAGTGGTGCGAGTCATGGGTTCGTTGGTGCCGCTGATCAAAAAGCCAGTGTTGACCGCTGAGGATATTTACGGTTTTTGTGATGTCTTGATAAGCACAGGACGCCGCGAACTATTTACCAAGACTAGCGAAGTTGATTTCTCTTACGGAGCGAACAACGGCGTACGCTTTCGTGGCAATGCTTATCATCAGCAGGGCAGTCCGTCGATAGCACTTCGTCATATTCCTAATGAGATTCGTACACTCGAGGATCTTAAGCTTCCGCCGATTCTTAAAAGCTTTACCGACAGACCGCAAGGCTTCTTCTTGTGCGTTGGCCCAGTTGGTCAGGGCAAATCGACCACGCTGGCCGCGATGCTTCAGCTCATCAACCAAACGCGCGCTGATCATATCGTTACAATCGAAGACCCGATTGAATACGTGTACACTCCCGACCAAGCGCTTATTGAGCAACGTGAGATCGGTACTGACACTACAAGTTTCCCAGCCGGTCTTAATGCCGTCTTTCGCCAAGACATTGACGTGATTATGGTTGGAGAAATGCGTAACTCTGAGACAATTGCGACGGCAGTGACTGCCGCTGAGACCGGACACTTGGTATTTTCTACTTTACACACCAACAACGCCGCCCAAACCATCGACCGTATCATCGATAGTTTCCCAGCCGGTCAGCAAGACCAGATACGCGTTCAGTTGGCGGGCTCTCTGATGGGTATTTTTTCACAGCGTCTGGTGCCGAGGATTGAAGGCGGTCTAGTTCCAGCCTTTGAGCTCCTCATCAACAACAGTGCGGTATCCAACCTAATCCGCGAACGGCGCATTCACGAAGTGCAGACCGTGATCGAGACTGGTCTTGAACACGGTATGATTGACATGAACCGTTCATTGATCGAGTTAGTTCGCAAAGGGGAGATAACCGTCGAAAACGCCTTTGCATATTCAGTCAATCCAAAAGGACTGGAGCGCCTGATGTAGTATAAATTCTTCATATGCTTTTTTCTTACAAAGCGATCGATCAAAATAATGTCAAACGTGAAGGTACGGTTGAGGCTTCTAATATAGACGCCGCGATTGCGACCGTGCAAAAACGCAGCTACACGGTTATTTCGATTGATCCGATTGAAGAATCAAAAAGTATTTTTAATCTTGAGATCAAGTGGTTTCAACGAATCAGCAACAAGGAGGTAGTGATTCTGTCTCGTCAGTTAGCGACCCTCTTCGATGCCCAAGTGTCGGCACTCCGAATCTTTCGTTTGCTTGCTAGCGAGGCGGAGAATCCCCAGATGCGCAATGTTTTAAATGACATCGCTGATGATTTGCAGGCTGGTAGTTCGATTTCGCGTTCACTGGCGGCGCATCCTACTGTCTTCACTTCTTTTTATATCAACATGGTGCGCAGCGGTGAAGAGTCTGGTTCGCTAGAAAAATCATTCAACTATCTTGCGGATTACTTAGACCGTACTTATCAGGTGGTAACGAAGGCGCGTAATGCGCTGGTCTATCCGACCTTTGTGATTGGAGTCTTTATCCTTGTGATGGGTCTGATGCTAACTCTTGTTATCCCGCGCATTAGTCAGATTTTGATCGATTCCGGTCAGGAATTACCGATCTATACAAAGATTGTGATCGCTTTGTCTAATTTGGTCACCGATTATATCGGTATCATTCTGGTCCTGGGTTCAGCTATTGGAGCGTTTTCTTGGCGCTTTGTTAGAACACCAGTAGGCAAGCGCGCCTACGACGAATTCAAGATTAGTATTCCATACGTTGGAGACTTGTTCCGTAAACTCTATCTAACTCGCATTTGCGACAACATCTCTACGATGCTTGCTTCTGGTATATCAATGGTTCAAGCACTTGAAGTGTCTTCTGAAGTGGTGGACAACGCCGTCTTTAAAGAGATTCTTGAAAATACTTTGTTGGAGGTGAAGGGCGGCCGTTCTTTTGCAGATGCTATCGGCGAGTATCCAGAAATTCCTGGCGTACTTTCGCAAATGGCCAAGGTGGGAGAGGAAACGGGTAATCTTTCCGAGATCATGAAGACGCTCGCTACATTTTACAATCGTGAAGTAAATAACGCCGTCGATACCCTGATCGGACTGATTGAGCCTGTCATGATCGTTCTACTTGGTCTCGGCGTTGGTACGTTGCTCGCTTCTGTATTGATGCCGATCTACAACCTTACGGCATCGATCTAGAACTTATCCACTACATTTTAAAGGCAAGAGTATGTTTTGTCGTTATAATTGAGAAAAATAATCATTAATACTATGTTCAAACATTCATTACAGCGCGGCCGTGCCTACCGTCAGGCGGGCTTCACACTGATCGAGCTCTTGGTCGTAATTGCCATCATCGGTATCTTGGCCTCAGTAGTGATGGCTTCACTCGGTACTGCGCGTGCCAAAGGTGCAGATGCCTCTATCAAATCAACAATCAACAACGCTCGTGCCCAGGCTGAACTTTTCTATGACGATCAGACTCCTAATTCCTACACCAGTGTCTGTACTGCAACCGGTGGTATTGGTGCAATGGAGACTGCGGTGATAAACATCGCGGGTGGTGCAGGGTATGTCACTTGTGGTTCTTCAGCAACTGCTTGGGCATTCAAGGCTCGTCTTGTCTCCAATACTGGCCAGTATTACTGTGTGGACTCGACTGGGGCTGCCAAGGTTGTTACAGGTACGTATTCTGACACCGCGTTCACAGCTTGTCCGTAATCTATAATTTTCCACAAACACCCCGCCGCGTCTGACGCGGCGGGGTGTTTTGCTTTTCATCTTTTGCCTTTTCTACTTATACTTATGACGATGCTTCCTGAATGGTTTTTCTTTTCTGTCGTTGGAGTCTTCGGCCTCATTATCGGTAGTTTTCTTAATGTCGTAATATACCGTTTACATACAGGGCGTTCTCTTAATGATCGCTCACATTGTTTATCATGCGGACGAACACTTTCTTGGTACGAGTTGTTTCCGGTATTATCGTATCTAGTACTTAGAGCTCGTTGTCGATCTTGCCATTCCTTTATTCCGTATCGCTACGCCCTGGTTGAGTTGCTGACTGCGGGCGCGTTTATGCTGGCCTATTTAAATTTTTACAGTTGGTGGTTTTTGATACTTGACTGCGCTTTGCTCTCCACTCTGGTGGTGGTGCTGGTCTATGATTTTTATCACAAGATAATACCGGACGAGTTGTCCATCGCTACCACGCTTATTGCATTATTAATAGTGGGTGCGAAAGTTTGGTCGTCTGGCGATTATCTTCAATTTTTTCTCAGTATTTCGGCCGGCGGCATAGCGGCATTTTTGTTGACCGCCCTCTGGTATTTATCGCAGGGTCGGGCAATTGGTTTTGGTGACGCTAAAATTTCTTTTGGTTTGGGTATGTTAGTTGGTTTTGGTGGCTTGTTTTCATTTCTCGTCTTGGCTTTTGTGCTCGGTGCAGTGATAGGAATCGCGCTCATCCTACTATCCACCGGTGCTATCCGCAGAATGACGGGAGGAAGGATAGGGGGGCGTGTTAATATGAAAAGTGAGGTTCCGTTCGCGCCTTTTTTGATCGCGTCATTTGTTTTGGTTTATTTCTTAAACATTGACGTCTTACTCTTGGTGGAGAGGACTCTACTCACAATCCTATGAAGAAACGATACTCTTCGGCACGAGGATTTTCTATTCTGGAAGTATTAATCACTGCCGCTATTATTGGCGTTATTACCGGCATTATCGTAATTAAGTACGGTGCGTTCAATAATCTTATTTTGCATAAGAATCAGGCGTTTCAGATAGCGCTCGATCTGCGTGATGTCCAGACGCGCGCTTTGTCTGCTCAGGGCAGAAGTGGTACGGCGTTTCGTGACGGTTATGGCATTTATTTTAATCTGTCACAATCTGACAGATACCTTTTGTTTGTAGATACTAATGGGAATAATGTTTATAACAATGGCGAAGAATTGGAAACCAGAAAACTAGATACGCGGTTCGTGTTATCTGAACTATGCAGCAATGACAGTTGTGGAATAACAACAATGTCTGTGGTATTTAAACGCCCCAATTTTGATGCGTTGATTAACGATGGGTCGATAGCTACCGGTAAGGTTAGATTGGTACCAAAAAACGGAAGTGATAGTGTAAGAACAGTGGTAGTAAACGCCGCCGGACAAATTTCAGTTGAGTAATATGTTGCCTTCTAGCTTACAAATTTTAAGATTAAAGAGGCAGAAAATTGCGAAGCAATTTTCTGCATCAGCACAGTCTAGTCGCGGTTTTTCTCTCATTGAAGTGTTGGTGTCCCTGTCGCTTTTTATTGTCGTTATCACTATGGGGATAGGTAGTCTCTTAGTGCTCATCAATGCCAACGCCAAGGCACAAAATATTCAATCAGCGGTTGGTAACGTTCAGTTTGCTCTCGATAGTATGGCTCGCGAGATCAGAACTGGTCAGGCTTACTATTGTTCCGGCTCTTCTGCCACTGATGTTACTGGTGGTTTTGATCAAGTTAGAGATTGTGATGACCAAGGCATCTATTTATCGATTATTGAAGGTGGTGACAGTTTGACATCAGGTGCCTATAACAACCGGTTGGCTTATCGTTATAACAGTGTTGATCGTACCATTGAACGAAAAATAGGCAGCAGTGGCTGGTTGTCTTTGACTGATCCCTCCGTCAGTATCGACGATATGCATTTTCAAGTGATCGGTAGCGCAACCAGATCGCAGGACGGCTCGATTGTTCAACCCAACGTAACCATCTATATAGCGGGCTCTATCGCCGGAGTATCAGCTACGGACGCTGACTTCACTTTGCAAACAACGGTTACTAAGAGAGTACTTGATATATAGTTATGCATTCAATCCGACACAAACAGCGCGGTACTGCAAATACAAAAGGTGGCTATTCACTCGTTGAAGTGTTGGTTGCTATTACGGTATTGTTGATCGCTCTCGTTGGCCCGCTCACGATTGCACAGGTGGGTTTGAAACGCGCTCTCAATTCGCGTGAGCAAACAATGTCTGTATTCTTAGCACAGGAAGGAATCGAGACATTGTTTAAGTTGCGTGAAGATAGTGCTCTCAGTGCCTTTCCTAGCTCGCTCAATAACCTCAGCCTCGTCTGGGGCTACGTATCAACTTTGGCAAATCGTTGTACGGTGGCCAATCCTTGTGGTGTTCAGATCGGTACTAATGGAGTTATTAACACGGCCAGTTTTTATAATTGCAACAGTAGCAACTGCAAAATGCGCTATGACACAACTGCTGCTGTGCCATACCGACAGGGGGTTTTGACTGGAGTGGAGACGATTTATGAGCGCAAGCTGGTGATTAGCGTTGATAACGATAAGGCGATTATCAAATCTACCGTTAGTTGGGGCACTAAGCCTGAACAGCAGGTTAGCCTAGAAACATATGTGTACAATATCTACTATGAACCACCGATGTAACAAAAGGGGTGAAGACGGATTTGCATTACTTATCACGTTGGTGGTGGTGAGTGTTGTGTTGGCGATTGGTCTATCGCTCTTGTTTGTTACCACCAAACAATACGTACTGGCTGTAACTGCCAGTGAATCGGAAAAAGCCTTTCAGGCAGCCAATGTGGGTCTTGAGTGTATGCGCTGGCACCGCGCTCAACCAGCCACTTTAGTAACACTCTTGCGAGAAGGTGGAAATTGGCCGCCTTCGCTTAATTGCGCCGGAGAAACACCAGATTCTCCACCAGGCGTGCAGGCTTCTACTTTGTACAGTCAGAACAATCAATTTTTTTACAATTACAAATATACGTACACTACTAACCTTGGACAATGTATAGAGACCAGCATGTATATTGCTGATGTCCGTACGGCTACTGCAGATTTTGATCGGAGTATTAGTGGTGAGGGTCTATCCAGCATAAATTGTACGGCCGGTACTTTTTGTACAGCAATCTTCTCAAGAGGTTATAACCGACCTTGCGATCAGTTGGATTCTATACTTACTATCCAACGCGAGATCACCATCGAATACTAAAAACTCACCAAATCGGCCAATTTCTTTGTTGCACTTCGATAAAATGTCACTCACAGTATGTCCATATACGGCTTGTGCCATTTTCCTCGTGCGCCTCGAAGTTGACTCGATTTGGTGAGTTTTAATTTTTTAAACACAGTTTGCCGCCCATTTGCTGTCGGGGACATCGATAGTAGAATTGATGGCAATGAAAAAGGCAGGTCAGAGTAAGGCCGAAAGAATAGAAAAATTGCGTGATTTGGTGCTCTATCACCAGAGCCTTTACCATGAAAAGGACGCTCCTGAAATAAGTGATGAAGCCTATGACTCCTTAGTCCGAGAGCTTCGGTCACTCGAAGGAGTAGATGAGGAGGGGCAGTCAGTGGCTAATTCAATCGGTGGTCGCCCGAGTGAAGCCTTTTCCAAGGTTGTGCATCAGGTGCGCCAGTGGTCTTTGAACAACGTGTTTAATGCCGCGGAGCTTCTTGATTGGGAAGACAGTCTGAAACGGCGCCTTGCTACCGAGGGCCTTTCGTCTGCCGTACTTCAATACGATGTGGGACATAAGCTCGATGGTTTGAAGGTAGTGCTTACCTATGAGAATGGTCGTTTGGTTCGCGCCGCAACGCGTGGCGATGGCGAGATCGGGGAAGACGTGACTCATACTGCGCGCACCATCGATGACGTTCCGGACATTTTGTCAGAGCCCGTGTCCTTAGTGGTGGTTGGAGAAGTTTGGCTTTCTGAGAAAGAATTTAAACGCATCAACGAAGAGCGAGAGCTTGAAGGTCTCCCACTATTTGCCAATCCGCGCAATGCTGCCGCTGGCAGTCTGCGCCAACTCGATCCTGCTGTCACGGCACGTCGCAAGCTGTCTTTGATTGTTTACGACCTTGATTTGATTGATACAAATAAAACAAAGGTAAAGACTCCAGCAACACAGGGAGAGGAGATTGCGCTATTACGTGATCTTGGTTTTCCGATCGGCCAGCACACAGTCCTTTGTACCGAGATAAACGGAGTAATTGATTATTATAATGAGTGGAAGGAGAAACGCGGCGCTTTGGCCTATGGAGTGGACGGAGTGGTTGTGAAGATAAACGATATCGACTTACAGCGCCGCTTAGGTTACACGGCCAAAGCGCCGCGTTTCGCCGTCGCCTTCAAATTTCCAGCCGAACAAGCCACAACGATTGTCGAGGATATTGTTTTGCAAATTGGCCGCACCGGCGTAGTGACACCGGTAGCTCACCTTAGGCCAACTCTTATTGCCGGAAGTGTCGTTTCGCGAGCCACCTTGCACAACGAGGATCAGATCAAACGTCTGGATGTAAGGATTGGCGATACTGTCGTGTTGCAAAAAGCCGGTGATGTTATTCCTGAGATTGTTTCAGTGGTCAAAGAGTTGCGATCGAGCAGTGCCAAAACATATCACTTTCCTAAAAAGGTCGATGGTTGCGGTGGTGACGGTTCGATCGAACGTGTTCCAGGGGAAGCAGCTTGGCGATGTGTTGTATTGGATTCTGATTTTATACATCGCCGTCGCCTTTATCATTTTGTTGGAAAGACCGCACTCAATCTGGATGGAGTTGGTCCGCGCATTATTGATGACTTACTTGATGAAGGGTTGATTAAAGAACCTCATGATCTCTTCACCCTTAAGGTGGGCGACTTGATTGGTTTGCCAGGTTTCAAAGACAAGGCGGCTGAAAATGTAATCAACGCTATTGAAGCGGCCAAAGAAGTAGAATTGCCCCGACTTTTGGTGGCGCTATCGATTCCAAATGTTGGCGAGGAAACGGCTCGCCTAATCGCCGAATATTGTGGATCGATAGAGGGTGTAATGAATGCCAAGGTAGAAGAATTGGCGGCGATCCATGGTATCGGCAATGTTGTCGCTCTGTCGGTTGCTCAATATATGGGCGACCGCCAAAACCAGATGAAACTGCATGAACTCCTACCTTTCCTAAACATCAGCCAAGTAAAAAAGGTGGCAAAACAAACTGCTTTATCTGATAAAACCATCGTCTTTACCGGCTCTTTGACTTCACTGTCGCGCGACGAAGCAAAGTCAATGGCACGTAAAAGTGGCGCCCACGTAACCGAGAGCGTCTCTCGCAAAACCGATTTCGTGGTGGCTGGCAATGATTCGGGTTCTAAGGCCGAGAAGGCCAGTGAGCTTGGTGTCACTATACTTTCCGAAGCGGAGTTTTTAAAAATGATTGCTTAGTGTATGATGCACCAAAATGACTAAAGAAGAGATACTTCACCTTGGAACACTTTCACGCATCCGGCTCTCTGACGCCGAGGCTCTAAAACTGAAAGGTGAAATTGACGCTATTTTGGAATATGTCAGTGAGGTCAACAAGTTGGTTCCGGATGGACACTTGGAAAAAAAGGTTGGCCTTGTTCATAATGTCTTTCGTGAAGATAAGGTAGTTAACGAACCAGACTCTTATTCCGACGTACTCCAAGCCGCTTTTCCAGAACGAGAAGGGGACTACCTTAAAGTTAAGAAGATCCTTAATCCTGATTCATGACCATTTCCGAATTACGCAAAAAATTTATTTCCGGTGAGTACACTCCTATGGAGGCAGTAGCGGAAGCAAAGGCCGTGATCTCTGAAAAAGACGGTGACATTCATGCCTATCTCGATGTCTATGATGATGCGGAAGAGATGGCAAAAGAAGCGACCGCTCGCTATCAGAAAGAAGGTGGAAACACCCCGCCACTTTGTGGCGTGCCTTTGGCAATTAAGAACAATATTTTAATTGCTGGAAAGCGAGCTACTGGAGCTTCCAAAATATTGGATAACTACATCGCTAGCTATGACGCGACCGTGATAAAGCGTCTCCGTGATGCCGGCGCTATATTTATCGGTAGTACCAACATGGATGAGTTCGCAATGGGTTCCTCCACCGAAAACTCTGCCTATGGCCCGACTCGCAATCCGATTGATCAGAGTCGGGTACCTGGCGGATCGTCTGGTGGTTCGGCGGCGGCAGTGGCTATGAGTTCGGTTCCTGCGGCACTCGGTACCGATACGGGAGGGTCTATTCGTCAACCAGCAAGTTACTGTGGGTTGGTTGGACTCAAACCTACTTACGGTGCGGTGTCACGCTATGGCTTGATGGCAATGGGTTCCAGTCTTGATCAGGCCGGCACCCTGACCAATTCAGTCGAAGACGCTGAAACACTCTTTAATGTGATCGCTGGTCGCGATCCTCACGATATGACCACCATCAGCGGAGAGACATATGGTGTCGCACCAACCAAAGACACCTATACCTTCGGCGTGCCGCGCGCCTTTCTTGGCCAAGGTGTCGACGCCGATGTGATGGAGCGCTTCGAATCTCATCTTGATGAATTACGAGCGGCAGGACATCGCATTGTCGATATTGAACTACCACTTTTTGAAGCTGGTCTGGCCGCTTACTACATAGTGATGCCGGCTGAAGTATCGTCCAACCTAGCGCGCTTCGACGGTATTCGTTACGGAGTACGCAAAGAAGGCAAAGATCTTTTGGAAACTTATCTCAACTCGCGAGCTGATGGTTTTGGCGCTGAAGCCAAGCGTCGTATATTGCTCGGCACCTATGTACTGTCCTCTGGTTACTTCGATGCCTACTACGGCAAGGCTGAGGCACTACGAGGAAAAATGCGCGACGAACTCAACGCTGCTTTTGCGCAGGTTGATCTGGTAGTGACACCAACAGCGCCTACACCAGCCTTCAAGCTAGGTGAGAAGTCGGACCCACTCTCGATGTATCGACAAGACATCTTCACTGTGCCAGTCAACCTCACTGGTGTTCCGGCTCTTTCTATTCCGATGGGTGAAGTGGAACGTGACGGGGTTTCTTTACCAACCGGTGTTCAGTACATTGCACCACATGGCGGGGAAGCACGCTTGTTCGATATTGGCCGGAAGGTGTACGACGCCAAGCGTTATAATAATGGCTAGATGAAAGTATCTGCTTTCATTAGAATTGATTAATTGTGCGCGACGAAAACGATATCCCATTCAACGAGTACTCCGTTGATTTTTTCACATTCTTAAACTCCTTGTTTGAGCGACTTTTTGGTGGCGGTAGTGATGGTGGAATTGCGTCTGGTTGGTCTATATCCGATTTCATCAGCATGCTCGCCAATATCTGGAGTATCATCGTGGTGCTCTCTTGGCTCCTCGCCGCCCTTTTCTTGTTTGGTCTAATCTATGCCTATATTCGTGGTGAACAGGTAGGTGAGGTGATTGCCGCTATACTCAAAAGACAGGAAGAAACTTACGATGAACTATACAGACAGGGCGCAAAGAATGGCCGCTGGCACGACATCCTTTCACATATTGAGAGCGATCGAATGAATGACTGGAAACTGGCCATCATTGAGGCCGACATTTTACTTGAGGAATTGCTTGAGAGTATCGGTTTGTTAGGCGCGACAGTGGGAGACAAACTCAAAAATGCGTCACCCACATCATTCCGTACTGTTAATCAAGCATGGCGTGCACACAATGTGCGCAACCGTATTGCTCATGAAGGTTCCGAGTTTGAATTGTCACAAAGAGAAGCCCAAGAAACAATCGCACAATATAAGATGGTCTTCGAAGAATTCAACGCCATCTAATATAGACAAACAGCCGTGTCAGTGGTAACATTTATCCCACGATTGTGATATAGCGGGGTAGAGGAGAGGTACCTCGGGAGGCTCATAACCTCCAGACCCCGGTTCGATTCCGGGCCCCGCAACAAATAAGAAAGAACGACACCTCACGGTGTCGTTCTTTCTTATTTTGGTGGGTGGAATCGAACCGTAGAAGGGGGTCGGGGAAACTTAGTTTCCCCGTGGCGGAAGGCAGTGAGTTTACGAACGTCGGAAAACCGAGGGGTTTCCGAGTAGTTCGATAGCGAAGCGTCCGGGCCCCGCAACAAAAAATAAAAAGTCTGGCTGTAAAGAGCCAGCTTTTTATATTGAATCGTATGGCTTTAAATGCTATTCTCATGGTCACCTGTCGGGGTAGCTCAGTTGGTGAGAGCGTAGCATTCATAACGCTAAGGTCGAGAGTTCAAGTCTCTCCCCCGGCACACGTGCATTTTTAGTATTTTCTGCTAAAATCGGGCAGTTGCAATTTTGCGGGAGTAGCTCAACTGGTTAGAGCGCTGCCCTGTCACGGCAGAGGTTGCGGGTTCAAGTCCCGTCTCTCGCGCAAAATGAAGGTCCCCGCAAGGGGGCTTTTATTTTGCGCGAGAGAAGCAAGTAAACTGCTTTGCTTGCGTCGGGACTTGAAAGCCGGAGCGGTGCCGGAGGCAAGCGAGGCGGGGTCGAAAAATTTTCCGTCAGGAAAATATTCGTGACCAAGTCCCGTCTCTCGCGCAAAAGAAAACGACTTCTAAATTTTGAAGTCGTTTAGTGGGAGAGTACGATCTCGCCATAGTCTTTTTTCATCACGAAACCCAATTGTCTCGCTGTGCCGTCATATCTGCGGCGCATCCGTTGCCTTATTTCATTTACCACTTCGTCTCGAGTTTTTCCTTCAGGAAGATTTGGTAAATGGGGCTCTTGATAGAACATGTCGCAATGTGCTCTGTACAGTCGAACTTCGGAGAAGTTTTGCTGTTTAGCGAAGTCCACTATCGCACCGACGCATACAGCCGGAAGACCCTTTATTTTTTTAGGAAACTTTACACCCGATATTCCTTGGAGTTGGCGGATGTGAATTTTCTTCTTGTAAATTTCCAGACCAATTCCAAATATTGGTTTATTTCTGTAATAAAGAAGTATGGCAACTGGTGCTTCCCAGCACAGCGGACTTGTTTCATGGTTGTAACCAGGAGTATCAAACAGCATCCATCTAATGCCACTTAGGCCGCCACCATCTTTCGTGACTGACTCAAACAGAGACCCAGTCAAGGTTCTGATTTTTTCGACATTTCGGGTTGCTGTCCAGTATTTTAACCAGAAATGCACGTCGTTAGTTTTAAAATGTAGCCTTTTCCAGATGTTCATTCGGACCTCCTCTGTCTTTCTGTGCGGAACTTTAGGTTATTTTTCTAAAGATTGCAAACATATTCATTAGAATAGTGGTCACTAGTGGGTTATTTGGTTATGGTATTATTGTCGGGTATGAATAGAAACAAATATTTGCCGATTATTTTAGTTGTCGGTATTGCGATTATTATCGGGGCCATTTTATGGCAAGTATTGGGCGGAAAAGGTTTATTTGAGGAACGCTGGACAGGAGTAGAAGGAAAGCCGATTGATATTACGCTTGATTTTTATGATGCTTGGCTTGGAGCCCGCCAGACGGGAGACAATGAACCTTTTACACAAAACTTACTCGCTTTCGAACAAGTTGCTCCTGACCTAAGGACACGTTTGCAGGAATCGAATGGCAAACTCGGCGGTGATCAGCAAGATCCAGTATTGTGCCAAGTTGGAGTACCTGAAGGGTTGCGAACTTTGCCTATTTTCCAAAAAGATGAAGAGGCACAGATGTTGGTGATGTCCACTACTGATGGACAAACTGGACAGGCGATAGTCAAACTCGCTGCCAAAAATAATCTATGGAGAATCATCGACATCACTTGTGGTAATGCTGAGCAGGCTCCACAAGGAGAATTCTCCTTTGATAAAACCGGCTTTCTTCTAAAGCAGGTACCAGCTCCACTCGACTCTAAGTATTGGCACCTAGTCTTTGAGGAAGAGGGAGTTTTGGGCCACGCGGTGCCTCTCTATATTGATGAAGGAAGCGCTTGTACACGCCAAGATGGCTCCACTGGTGCTTGTAATGAAGAGGTCTTGAAGGAAACATCTCCAGCTCGCGTGATGGGTGAAATGACCGAAACTGGTGTTAAGGTGAAGCGGATCGAGATGGTTGAATCTGTCTCTATTCAGTAAAACTTATATGACGAGACGATCATCATTTACAGCTCTGATTCTATTCTCAGGGCTGTATTTGTCTCTGGGTGCAATCTACTTCATTCGGCATCTTAACTTTGAGTTCATTGCCTATGTGCTCGTGTTGATCGGTATTTTTAGTGCCGTACTGTGGATACATAAGCGCGCTCGCTTTCCTTTGTGGTTATTATGGCTGTTGTCATTTTGGGGTTTGGCACACGTTTTGGGAGGTTCCGTACCGACGCCAGACGGAGTCTTGTTCGCTTATCGGATCTATCCATTTTTGGATTTAGGTGGCGAATTCTACATTCTTAAATACGATCAAGTCGTACACGCTTACTTGTACGGAGTGGTAGCAGTGATGGCTTATCATTTGATACGCTCTAAACTTTTGCCGCGTGGACAAAGCGCATTAGTGTTCCTGTTCGCAGTTATGGCATCACTTGGTATAAGTGGCCTTAACGAGATTATGGAATTTTTTATTTCTTTGACCGTGAAAAACGGGGTAGGCGGATACTACAACACAATGCTCGACATGTGCTTCAACTTGGCAGGAGCGGTACTAGCTACTTGGGCGTATGTTAGGTTGAAGCGTGAATGAGCCGTCTGACAGAATTGAACTGTCGACCTTTGCGTTACGAATGCAATGCTCTGCCAACTGAGCTAAGACGGCGTGGTCACTATGGTATTACACAAAAACTTTGTTTTCAACGAAGTTTTTTGTTATGCTGACCCACGCGATCGGATATGTTTTGCGTTCCGGTCGTCGTGCGGGATAAGACACCCTGTCCTACATCCGTAACTGGATGGCAAGGCAATGTATCAGGCTGTCCCCGCGCGTGATTTTGCCATCTTAGCTCAGTTGGTAGAGCGCATCCATGGTAAGGATGAGGTCCCCAGTTCAATCCTGGGAGATGGCTCAAAGACACAAAAACCTGACCTGCGTCAGGTTTTTGTGCTTTGAGCCCGGACTCACGATGTGAGCCACAGCGAACCGTGAGTCAGGGCGAGGAGACGAAATTTTGACCTGCGTCAGATCAACGTGACTTGAGCCCGGACTCACGATGTGAGCCACAGCGAACCGTGAGTCATGGCGAGGAGTAGAAACGGCG
>Ga0208958_1000220_pt1 | contig 72084 bp, 92 predicted proteins | sample RifOxyB1_FD_184032 | JGI IMG/M metagenome (GOLD analysis project Ga0208958, IMG submission 184032) | Soil microbial communities from Rifle, Colorado - Rifle Oxygen_injection B1 (SPAdes) | ecosystem: Environmental > Terrestrial > Deep subsurface > Rock core/Sediment | place: Rifle, Colorado...
TATAGCTACATTGAATGGTTCAATGAGCTACAACAAGCTCATTCAAAGCAAGACATTTAGAAATAAATACATTGCGGCGCAATTCATCCGTCCCTTAAAAGAGGACGGATTTCTTGCGAAAGTTTAAATTTTTCCGAAAATAAAAATTAGGCTGCTTGCTGAGTAGGAAGATTTTCAATTTGTTCTAGAATTTGTTTTGATGTTAAATATTTTCTTCTTTCAGTAACGCGGCCGAAAAGACGGCCGATGCCGTCGACAGATCTGTGAATTGCTATATCAACTCCTTTAAGACGAGATAACATGGATTCATATTCTACGACGATTTTTTCTAATTCTACATAAGGCTTTTCGATTAATTCTTCTCTGCCGTCTTTGAACCAAGCCATTTTAGTTTGTAGGAAAAAGAGTATTTATATTTTTATAAAATTGAGGATTAGAATAAAATTAATTTGGATTCGAGAATTAAATTCTAACTTTAAAACTTACTTGTCTAGGTGAATCCTTAAAACCGTCGAGTAGCTTTTTCAAGGGTTCTACTAAATTTCTTACACTTCTAGGGACGTCTTCGGGTCTTACTTCGGTTCCCTCTCTATAAAACCCTCCCACATATTCGTTTCCGTCTGGATTATTCAATAGTACTTCATATTTAATTGTCATAAAAATCTTCGATTATTTGGCTATTTAAACTTTTCCAATTAAAAAAAATATTTTAGAAAAAGAAAAAATAACGAAGCAAGTAGGAATGCAAGAACCAGAAGGAACTAAATTAAAGTGAAGCTATTAGTGGTCGAGTGCTTAAATTCTTGTTGCCTTGAATCTTACACACCGACTCTATCAACGCCATCTTCTATGGCGGCTTCAGTTGTTTCGTTTTGCGGACGGCTTCGTGCTTAGATGCTTTCAGCACTTATCCGCTAATGCGTAGCTACGCGGCCTGCTTCATAACAACCGCTACACCAGAGGCATCCGAGCTTCGTTCCTCTCGTACTCAAAGCTCGTTCCACTCAAACAACAACATGCCTATTAGATATCATACAAACTGTCTCACGTACTTAATCAAAACTTATGATTTTGTTTTGCGTGGACTATACCTTCATCCTTTCTTTTGAAAGGAGATCAGCGTGTTACCTATTCGTTAGAATAAGTCCAGCAATTTCTTGCTAAGTCTCTACGGGGATAAACGAATTGAATTGACAATCTCGTCATCTTCCCTCGGTATTATCATAATATCAACAGTTAATAAATATTAAGACTTCACCGATATGAGCTGATTTTATTTTTCGCCGGATTACTCCGACGCAACGCCGTGTTAATTACTTATTTTTACTTGCTAATTTTTTGTTTGTGTGCTTCCGTTAATTGGGTTTTATTTTGACGTTCTTAACCCAGCTAACGATCCCTTTTAATGCGTGAACTCCGACACCCTTGGTACCTTGTGCAGTACCAGGATAGGAAGAGCCGACAGCGACGCACCAAACCGCGCCGTCAATATGGACTATCGGGCGCGACAAGCCAATTATCCTTGGAGTACCTTTTCTGTCACACACGGATCCTATTAAAAGATCACGTGGGGTCGCTGAGCCAGACTTTCATCTCTGCGTTCTTTGCTGTGCGAAACGCAGTCAGTTAAGCTTTTGCCTCTGCACTCAACTCCAGATTTCCGACCTGGATGAGCTTAACTTTGGGCCCTGCAGATATCTTTTCTGCAGGGTGCCGCCCCAGCCAAACTGCCCGCCTGCTGGTGTCCCCGCTAAAGCGAGTGAGCAACTTCAAGGGAAATAGGTAGTGTTACAGGGTTGCTCCGTTGCATCCTAAAATGCAACATCGACGCTCCTACCTACTCTATGCATTCCCCTTAAAGCTACAACAACAAGTTGCAGTAAAGGTTCACAAGGTCTCTGCTTCCCAATAGGCATTACTGGCGTGTTCACCAGTAGATGAGTTCAGAAGGTTCTGGTTAGGGACAGCGACCACCTCATTAAACCATTCATGCACGTCGCCATTCAGACGACAAGGCATTACGCTCATTTTGTTAATCTGAATTCTAATTGAATTCAATTCTTCATATCGCTATGAAGTTCGGACTTTATCTTCGCGAATTAATTGCTTCGCATTTGTCTTCGACAAAATGCTTCGCTTGGAGAATAATTATTTGATAACTATTCTCGCGAATTAATTAGTGTCGAGCGTAAAGTCTCTGAGGATTCGAGAATTACTTATGGCTTTCTCGTTCAAGTCTTCTTTTAGCAAGACTGAAATATACCATATCAACTTTTGGATTATCTCCTGAAATATATGAAATTATCTTCCTACCTAGAGATAATTTTTCAAATTCTCTAAGTTCGGATTCATATCTAGATACATAATCTGCAAGCGCATCTAAGCTTGCTCCGTCTACTAATGAACTACGATTAGTCATACATTCAGGACCATATCTGTGTATGTTATTCACGGTTGTTGATAACATTACCATAAAACTTATACAGATATTCTTTATTTAAACTTTCCTCGTCTTTCCTGCTGATTGTCCGCAATCTAAAATTTTTACTGACGATGAAATTAAATTTATCGACGAGTATTTAGATATTCTCGGAGTTTCCAGCAAATAGCTCGATTTTCTCCATTTTGGTTTTTTATTTTCTGTTTATTCTTAACTGTGAAGCTTGGAGCATTACCGTTTTACCGACGATAATGTAAAGCTAGCGTTACTTAACCTTAAGAGCCTCATAGTTAGGCCCGCCGTTTGATGGGTCTTAGCTCCATTGAACTGAAGTTTGAAACACCACCACTGGACAGGTCTCACCGAGTATACTAGTCCTTTCGGGTTTGCACTCGGCTATGTTTTTGATAAACAGTCGGGCGATCCTTGTTACTGCGATCTACAAACGCACCTAATGGTACGAACATAGACACCCCTTCTACCGAAGATACGGGGCCAGTTTGCCGAATTCCCTTAACCAGGTTGTCCTTTCACGTCTTGGCCTTCTCAGCCAGAGCACCAGTGTCGGTTCTAGGTACGGCTAACTAAACTCTAGACATAAAGTTTTCAAGGGCTCTCGGAGTCAGCAGATTCACGCGCAATTCTCTGCTTCTAATCATTATGATCCACAGACTTCTTGCGCATTAGTCCTTCCGGACCTCTGCTTATCCCAAAGCGATTTATGTAATAACGAGTTTAATTAGTTCTGGAATATTAACCAGATTTCCATTCGCCACAACCAGCTAAGGTGTGACTTAGGCGCCGACTAACCCTTGGTTAAACGATAGTGCCAAGGAAACCGCGCTCTTTCGACGTTATTCGTTCTCAGAATAATTTGATCTTACTTACACCAAGATTCTCGTCGGATTCCGCTCCATCTTTCCTCTCGGAAGAACTTCTGCGCAGAATCCGCGCCTGTCTACCAGAACACTCTTGCGAGTGCCTCTAAAGTATCGGTAGTATGTTTAGCCCCGTCCATTTTCGGGGCCTAAAACCTCGATAGGTGAGCTGTTACGCTTTCTTTGAATGGTGGCTGCTTCTAAGCCTACATCCCTAGTGTCTTAGGTTTCAGACTCCCTTTGTCACACTTAACATACTTTTTGGGACCTTAACTTTAGTCTCCCTTGTTCGGGTCTCGGAACAGCACCTTACGCGCTGCCCCCCATTCCTATTTTTTGCAGAAAACAAGTTCTGAGTTGGAAAGAGTTCCGTACCCTTGCGGGTCTGCAAACTCTATCCGTACTTTACCTCGTCTCCAAACTAAATAAGACTATACGGAGGCATATTTCGACAGGAACCAGCCATCGCTAAACTAGATTGGCTTTTCACCCCTAATCGCAAGTCATCCAAGTACATGCACATAACACTGGTTCGGACCTCCATTTCCCTTTCGGAAAACTTCGTCCTGCTCACGATTAGATCGTCTAGCTTCGGGTCTTATCCAAGTGACTATCGCCCTTTCGGACTCGCTTTCGCTTCGGCTTCATTTTAACCTTGCCACTTAAATAAACTCCTTGGTTCGTTTTTCAAAACGCACGTTACAACACCTTAATGCCGTAACCAGATGTAACTATTAGATTTCAAGTCTTTTGACCCCCGTTTATGGGTACTTTTCAGCTTTCCCTCGCGGTACTCTGTTTGCTATCGGACTTGGATTGATGTTTAGGGTTGCGAGTTAATCCTCGCGTATTCAGACATCCTATCTAGGAAGCCCTACTCTATCGAGAAACAACATATTATTTTCAGATACGGGACTATCACCCTCTGAGGTATTTCTTTCCAGAAAACTTTTCTTCAATAACTTAGCTATTTATTCTCACCACATCTCTATCCATCTTTCGACGGAAGATTCGGTTCGCCCTGAGCCCTTTTCGCTCGCTGCTAATGGGGGCATCTCAAATGATTTCTTTTCCTGCCGGTACTAAGATGTTTCAATTCCCGGCGTATGCTTGCATTTCTGCATTCTCCGAAGAGAACGTTTTCGCATTAGGAGATCTCAGGTTCAAAGGCTGCATGCGCCTACCCTGAGCTTATCGCAGCTTGCCACGTCCTTCATCGCAATCCAAACCAAGCTATCCACCTAATAGTGTTAATATCAAATTAGACCTTCTGAACACAAGTAATAAATTACTTGTATTTTCTTGCCTTCCTACTTGCTTCATTGAATATTTCTCTGCTTGATAAAACACCGACGGTGTTTCACCATTGCGGATGTTTTAATTCATCTCTGAATTTCACATGAGTGAATATGATTAAAGATTTTGGATAAATTTAATTTGCGGGAGAAGAGGAGAAGTTTGACTTGCTCTTGTCCGGATTTGGAACAGGGAAAGTTCGACTCACTCTTGCTCGAGTACTCGCTAGGTGACGAATACGTCCCCATACGTCGTCGAGATTACTCGACGCCGAGCGGTGAGCGAACTGGACTCGCCGGGAATCGAACCCGGACCTTCTCAGTGCAAATGAGATATCCTACCATTGAACGACGAGCCCAAATATTATTGAGCTGTTTTCGTTGGTTTTAAATCTTATTGTTTACATCGTTCCAAAAATTTTTTTGGAAGTCATATGCTGTGAAAATGTTAACGATGCAGAAATTCCGTTAGGAATTTCTGGTCCATAACTCGAATGAGTTATGAGGTATGCAACGAATTTATTTTATTAATTTAATATTTTGAGAAAATTAAAAAATATTTTTTAAAATATTTTTAGGAGGTGATCCATCTGCAGGTTCCCCTACAGATACCTTGTGACGACTTAACCTACCTTGCTATACCGAGGTTCGTCCCTAACGGGCCTCGCCAAAGCATAACTCGGTTGGTTTGACGGGCATTTCCTTTTTCACTCTTAATTATTAAGAGCTACTTGGTTCCCCACAGTACAGACGATTTTCTCGTATACTGCGAGCCCAATGCATTTGTTCTTTTAGAGATTGAATTAATTGCAAATCAAGATTTTCTTTTTGAGATAAATTTGTGATTTGCTTAAACAATTCAAAATCTCTTGAACGAGATTTAATTCTTGGAGGATTAGTTTCAAAGAAAGGAATTATCTTGTTGATAATATCCTTTTTGTTGTTGACTTCAAATCTGTAACAAATTTCGTGATTTGGACGTTTGTCTCTTTGAATGTAGATATTTCCACAATCAAAAAACGATTTGAGTTGTTCAAGAATTTCTTTGTCTTGATGACGAAGTTTCAAGCTGAATTTTAATTCAACTTTGTTTCTTCTGCGTTTGTCTGTATTGAGACGCACGTAAAAAGAACCTTCTCCGTCGACTAATCCGACAATATAATCGTTGTTTAACATTGGTCTAACCCCTTCCTTTTTCAAGTACTATGAGTTAGGCTGACTTCCTATTTAGTTTTTGCGTTTAGAAATTTAATTAGCATTACTAGCATATTGGATTATCTTCCAATTTGTTCAGTTTTATCTGCTTTTTCTGAGTTATATTTCTTTCTAAGGATATAACTTTTTTCAGCATGTTTACCTGCTGCTATAATTGCTCCAATATATAAAGCAGTTACAGGCACTGTAAGTGCCAAAATCTTTACAGCTTCAGTAATCTTTTCTAAGTTTTCCATAATTATACGGAAATATTTCTCTATTTAAACCTTTCTTTAATAGGATCTCCTTGGGTCACTTTATTTTCTGTTTCATTCATCCACGTTAAATTCTTTTGACTTCCATCTGCCACCGACCCGATGCAGATGTCGTCGTGAAGTTCCTTGCGGAACACGGGCTGAATTTTGTCTCGGGCCCTTCAGCTTAACCATTACTGATTACGCCTGCCGTCGACTAAATTATTTTTCCGCACTAATTGACGATTGAAAAATAATTGCAAGATTTTCACTTGCTAGATAATAAAGCTGCCAAGCACATTTCTTTCGGTGAGTGCACGGGACATTGACTTATTCACTGGACTCTGATAAAATCCGATTACTACCAATTCCAGCGTCATGAGGATGAGTTGCAATCCTCAATCTGAACTAGGATACAGTTTATGAGATTAGCTTCTCCTCTCGGAGTTGCGACCCTTTGGATGTATCATTGCCGCGCGCGTGTAGCCCAGGGCATTCGGGCTGAACTAACCTAACGTAGCCCGCACCTTCCTCCTTGTTACCAAGGCAGTCTGTACATTGTACAAAGTAAATGTACACGCGGGTCTCGCCTGTTATCTGATTTAACAGATCATCTCACGACACAGGCTGACGTCGGCCTTGCGGCCCCTCTCAGCGTGTCAGGTAAGCCCTTTAGACTGACCTTCATTCTGCTGTCGACCCTGGTGAGGTTCACGGTGTAGAATCTAATTGACATTTATGTTACAACTGTTATTTTTAAAATAGATTTAAATAATTTAGAAATTTAAAAAAAGTCAGATGGGCCAGTCGTCTAATGATTAAGACTCTTGGCTGATCCCCTTGAAATCCGGGTTTGATTCCCGGCTGGTCCATCTAATACTATTCGTTAGTATTTGGATTATTTAAATTTTACTGTAACAGTGGTTACGCATTTCTGCGCAACTCCTTACATCTCTGTAAGGATCGGACTATATCTTCACTAACTGAAATTATTTGTTAGTGTCTGGCATGTAGTCTCTGAGGGTTCTAGAAAATTAATTATTATAAATGTTGTCGTGCAATTCTTCTAACTGCAATTTCACTTTCATATTGCTTAGCATGATGTTCATCCATTTCTTCTAAAATTAATGAAGGAGAATCGGATATTAAATGTCCATCAGAATCCTGATGGAAACTTCCTAAAGGAGATCTTCCAAGAAAGTTATGAGTTACTTGATAATTTCCTTCCTGTCTTGAAACAATTTTCATATCGTGTTCCTGCATCGAAAAAGACATGAACTTCGTTATGTGAACATCTAAGCACTCCTATCTCTAGTGTGTGACCTGCTTCAAATTTTTTGGTGATTTCGTAAAATCTTTCCATGAAATCTTAGAAGATTAACATTATTTAAACCTTTCTGCTTGTTATCTTTTCTAAGTGATAACATAATTTCTAGCCTTCCCTGCGGATTTTCTCTATCGTTCAGATTTTTAGTAATCATTATCATCTCACGACGATAACTTCCTACTGAACGCTTAACGAGACGTTCCCGCATATAGCCAAATTTTACTGCGGCAATTTTATTCACCGCACGCGTCACTGGTTGTAGTATCCCGCCGCCTATTCCTTTAAGTTTCGGCCTTGCGACTATACTTCCCAGGTAGCACACTCTCCGGCTTCCCTACAGCACCGATACCTCTCGAGGAGGGACCGATGTTTAGTGTGCAGTGTTTACTGCTAGGACTACACGGGTATCTAATCCGTTTTGCGCCCCTAGCCTTCATCCCTCACTGTCAGATTCGTTCTCGTAAGATGCCTTCGCTATCGTTAGTCCACAAAGGATCAACACATTTGACCGCTACCCTATGCGTACTTCTTACGTCTTCCGATCTCTAGCCTCGCAGTATCTCTTGCTCGCCTGACCCTTAAGAGGCCAGATTTCACAAAAGACTGACGAGGCAAGCTACGGATGTTTTAGACCCAATAAAAGTGGCTGCGACTTGGACCGCTGGGATTACCGCGGCGGCTGGCACCAGTCTTGCCCAGTCCTTATTCATGCGACTTTTTACATCGCATAAAAGATTCTCAATTATTAGAGAATCACTTTGGCTTGCTCTGTCATACTTTCGTACATTGCAGAATTTTCCTAACTGCTGCACCCCGTAGGGCTGGGAGTAGTGTCTCAGACTCCCTCTCAGGGCTTCTCCGCTAAGAGCCCTTACTGATAAATGCCTTGGTGGGCTATTACCCCGCCAACAAGCTAATCAGCCGCAGCCCCATCCTAACTTTGAGAAATAAATCATTCCAGAAATTATTTCCTATTCGGGTTTAATCTCAGTTTCCCGAGGGTATCCCAAGCATTAGGGCAGGTTAGCTACGTGTTACTGAGCAGTTCGCCGTCTTTCAACAGACTTGCATGTCTAATTGCAAACCAAATAGCCGCAGCCGCCAGCAGGATCAACTGGATTTAAACTAGTTAAATAGTTGAAACTGGCGACTGTTAATTACAGTCTTAGATTGGCAAAATTAATCTTTTTTACACTCGTATATTAAGACCTCTAAATTCACAAATATTATTTGTGCCTTAAAAAAATAAACAACGTTGCATACCTCATACCTTAATATGCAAATTGCGACTTTTACTTCTGTTTAAGGAAGTTTTGTCGACGTTAAACATTAAGGCACTCATTAAAGTTAACATTTTAACAAGTTGTTGAGATATGAGTGGTTTATAAACTTTACTGAGGGGAAAGGGATTTTTTGGCGACGGGAATTTTGAAAAGATAATTAACGAAAATAAGTTTAACCTAAAGCTATTGAACTTTTCTCTCTTATCAAATCTAATTTTTCTTTAGCACTTAAACTGCCTTGAGTTGTTAATTTTTCCATTATTGCATTATACCTCTTTGCTTCTGGAAAAACTTGATTGTGTAATCTTGCTAATTCTTGAGCTAATTCCAACTGCTGTTCGTAAGCTTTTCTTATTGCGTCGATATAAACACCTCTTGAAAAACCAAGGTGTTTTAATTCATTATCTACTCTTTCTCCAACTATTCTTGCTGATTCTTCAAGAGTTTCTTGGAAAGCCAATACTCTTTCGATTAATTTAAGTTCGTATGTCATAAAAATCTGCAAGTTATTAGGTATTTAAACTTTCCTGAAATTAAAATTTAAATTGTAAATATTTAATTAAGAACTTCTAGGTGGCTAATTATTTCAGGGGAAACAAATCATCTGAGTTATTTATGAAATTTTTCTAAGAAGAATTATTGCGTTTTTAGCCATACATAAATAATAGGTATTTTTACTAAATTGGTTAATTTTATAAGCCATAATACATACATAGTAAGTAATGAAAAAGGCCCAGGAAGTGAAGTATGGTTTAGTTGAACTAGAAGCGAAAATAAAGAAGTGCAACGCTGAAAAACAAAGGATATATGATTATCTTCAGGGGCTGAAAGAAAAATGGATTGAGAGAGAAATTTCTTATGCTGATTACGAACGGATTGTTAATGAAAAAAGAAATGGGAAAAATATTCGGGAGTGGATTGAGTATTACGATTGGTACATTGAAGAATGCGAAAAAAGAAAGAAGAGTCTAAACAGAGAAAGAAAAAAATCTGCGGCGAAAAAAATTACTGGTTTTATTGTTTTGTTTATTTTATTTGCAACAGCGATTATGATTCTTCTTTCTTATCAGCCTTCTGTTTTTTTTGCGCCGCCAGCAAAAATTTATACAGATAATTTAAGTCTGATTTTTGAAAACAGCCAGGAATATATTTGGAATGTTGAAAATTATGGAGAGCTGGCAAGTGTTAGGATTTCTGGTTTTGTCGAGGGAAATGGAACCGCGAGAATTTATTTGGAAGACAGATTAGTCTTAGACAGCGCTGAATTAGAAGTTAGCAGAACAAACAGCATAACTGGTTTTGATATTTCTGAATTTAATGATTCAAATTCAACAAGTGGCGAAGAGGAGAACGCGAGCACGGCACTTCCTGGGCCGGAAAATGACGCGCAAGCAAACGCTTCTTTGCCACTTGAAGAAAATATGAGTTTGATTGAAGAAAATTTGACAGAAGAGCAGAATATCACAATTGAAATTCCGGTAAAAGAATTTTTTGAATATTGCGCTGGAACTTGCGGTCTGTCTGGGTTGGGTTTAAACAAAACAAGTTACACACTAAGAATCGAGATTGAGGGAGATGCAAAATTAAATTTGAATTCTGTAACTTATGAAATATCGAAAGAAATTGAAACGAAAGAAATCTCTCCTAAAATAATTAAAAATGAAGAAAAGACAAGCAGAGGAAAAAGAGTTAGAATCTCTTCTGAAACAGAGATTCAAAATGCTGAAATTTCCAGCGATATTCCAGAAAGCTGGAACATTCGAAAAGCGTCATCGCTGACTGTTTATTGGGTTGAAGAAAATAATTACATTGATTTTTTTGCATCTGATAACGATAACGACGGGAAAATAGATAAAATTAATTGGACTGCGCCCCACCTAAGCAATCAGACATTCGATATAATTGTTATAACGCAAGCGGAACATTTAGACTCTAATAAGAACTTTCTTAGTGATATTTTTCCAGAGATAGAAAAACTAGATGGGATTTGGAGTGAAACTATTTTTGATAATGAATATGTTCGCGTTCTTTTTGAAAAAAATTTGACTTCTGACAGAGATATAACTTTGTATCCTCGGATTATCAGCGGAAAACCAAAAATTGAAATTTATGAAGCTGGCGGAACAGAAATAATCGCGGAATTTGAAATCTTAAACAGCGACGAATACAACAAAATTTTATTGGGAGGACTTGCTGGAGAGCAAGATAGTTTTGATTTGAAAATTGTTGGCGGCAAAGTAGAGATTGACTACATAATAGATCCTGCTGCGGAACCTGGAGCTGGAGTGGAATTAAGACCTCAAACATGTTACGCTCAAGACATTCAGAAATCTGCCAATGTATTTTTAGATCCCTGCGACGGCTTTTATCCTAATTCGAACTGCGATTCCGGCGGAGATTATATCAGCTGCGCAGACAACATTCTAGAAATTCACGCTGCTGAAAGGAGATACGGAGGAATTAAATCTGAATATTTTAATCCTTCAATAACTAACTGCGGGGCAATAACAAAGGTTGAAATATGTTATGCTAGCTGGCTGCCTCTCGGTCAAGCTGCGAATCAGTGGGAATGCACTATTGCAGTGGACAACGACAAAGACAATACTTGGCAACCTGTGACTACTTCGTGCAATGTAGGCTCAGCGCCTGTTGTTTGCACAGATATTTCTGATTTAGAAGATTGGGCTTGCAATAATTTCTTTGGGGCGGGGACTATGAGAGCTGAAGCTAAAGCGCAGGCGAGAAAAATAGCTGGAAGAGGAATCACCTTGGATTATAGTATTGACGCATTGTATTATAGACTGAGCTATAGTGAAACGAATCTTCCTCCGACGATTGTTTCTGTAATCCCGACGGATCCTGTAAGTTTGATTGCTGGAGGAACAGCAGATATTTTTGTTCAATTTACTGCTGAGGATTCTAATGGGGCGAGCGATTTGATTGAGGCGAGTGCGCACGCTTCTTTTACTAAGACTGGAGAAGTTCAAAGAGATTCTGTTTCTTGCGTCGGGGGTGCGCCCTCAGGAAATCAAATAACTTACACTTGTTCTGTGCCTATGGAATATTACGACGCGGCGGGAATGTGGGGAGTTACAGTTAGCGTTGGAGATGCTGCTGGAGCGCAAGCAACAGATTCTTCAAAAACATTTATTGTTAATTTATTACAGGATATATTGATAACTTCGGGTTCGCCAATTAATTTCGGGACAGTCATTCCGGGAACTCAGGTCGTGGCTCCTGTTGTAGAAGTTACTAACACTGGAAACTACGAGGGGACTATTGATGTTACTGCTTATGATCTTATCGGTCCTGCGACTATTTTTACTGAGAATTTCAGAGCTGCTGGTTCAAATGAAGCTTCAAGTGTTTGCACAACAGGAGATCAACTTCAAAGCGCAAGTGCAACTACAATAACGAGCACAACGCTACTGAGAGGAGACGGCATTTCAAAAGACAATACAGAAACTCTTAGTTTTTGTTTAGATGTCCCTTCTGATATAATTCCGGGAACATACACAGCTACCGGAGGAAATGCCTGGAAAATAAGCGTTCTTGTTTTTGTTCTTTTTGCAAAGAAAAAGAGAAAGAAGAAAGACAGAATGGGCGAGGCGTTGAAGTTGGTGGCGGAAGAGCTGAAAGAGAAATATTCCGAGGGCAAGGAAAGAATTGCTAAGGGCATTGCGAATGAACTGGCGGAGAAATACAAACTGAGCCAAAAGGAAATATTTGAAAAATTGGGCTTGAGGAAAGAAGAAAGTATTCCGGTTAGTATTTTCTCGAAAGAGCTTGGCGGGCTTGAGGCGTTGTGCAAATATTTGAAAGAAAATCTTGGCAGGACGTATCACGAAATTGCTGAAGAAATTTCCAGAGATGACAGAACTGTCTGGACTGCTTATAATAAGGCGAAGAGTAAAAATGTGAAAATTAAAGTTGACAAAAGTTCGATGCAAATACCTGTGTCGATATTAAAGAACAGAAGATTAACAATATTTGAGTCTGTTATTGTTTATCTGAAGAAAAAAGATTTGAAATATAGTGAAATAGGAAGGATAATTGGAAGAGACCAGAGGAACGTATTAACTATCTACTCTCGGGCTGTTAAAAAGTTTAGAGAAGAGAGAAAGAAGAAAGACAGAATGGGCGAGGCGTTGAAGTTGGTGGCGGAAGAGCTGAAAGAGAAATATTCCGAGGGCAAGGAAAGAATTGCTAAGGGCATTGCGAATGAACTGGCGGAGAAATACAAACTGAGCCAAAAGGAAATATTTGAAAAATTGGGCTTGAGGAAAGAAGAAAGTATTCCGGTTAGTATTTTCTCGAAAGAGCTTGGCGGGCTTGAGGCGTTGTGCAAATATTTGAAAGAAAATCTTGGCAGGACGTATCACGAAATTGCTGAAGAAATTTCCAGAGATGACAGAACTGTCTGGACTGCTTATAATAAGGCGAAGAGGAAACAAAAAGAACCTGTTGATACTAACAAAGCGAAAATGATTATATCTATAGAAATATTTAGAAACAGAAAGATGACTGTTTTTGAATCTGTGATTTTGTATTTGAGAAAGAGGGGAATGAAATACGCTGATATCGCGAGATTATTGGAAAGAGACACCAGGAACGTGCAGACCATTTACTCTAGAGCAATTAAAAAAAGTCAGAAAGTTTAAAAAGATGAACTTCTTAGAAAACAAAAGATGGCTGATAAAAAGAGAATTGCGCGTTGCATTGTATTTTTTTTGACGGGCGTAATTTTAACAAGTTTTTTTGCAACTGCGTTCTGGCCATTTGATAAAGTTGATTTGTCGCCGTCTCAGAATACAGATGTTAGTGTTCAAGTTGGAAATGCTGCGCCGACTGTTGCTATAACTTCTTTAGAGAGTTCTATTCCTTTAAGCGAGGGAACAACTTATTCAGCAAATATTGATTTTGAAGCTACAGATGCTAATGGAGTTAATACGCTAGATGACTCGTCGGTATCGATTGTTTTTGCTTTTCCTGCAGGAGGGCCTTATACAGAACAAAGAACTGGAAGTATTTCAGATTGCACGCCTAGCACTTTAGGAAATGTGAGAACTTATGATTGTGATATAACGATGCAGTATTTTGACTCGGCAGGCACTTGGGATGTCACAGTTAGCGTCAGTGATACTGGTGCTACGCCATTAACAAGCCAAGACACGTCAACTACGACTGTGAATTTATTAAAGGGAATACTTTTAACTGCAGGTTCGCCGATTGGTTTTGGAACAGTTGCTCCGGGCCAAAATGATGTAACCTCTCCCCCAACTACTGTCAAAAACAACGGAAATTATGAGGGAACAATAGATGTTACTGCTTATGCTCTTTATGAAACTGGCGGAAGCAATATTCCTGCAGCTAATTTCAATGCAGCTGGTTCAAATGAAGCTAATGTTTGCGCTGGAGCTGGAACAACTACTCTTATTCAGGCAACTCAGACTACTGTAACGAGCACAAATCTTGAAAAGGGCGACGGGGCAAGTGAAAATATGAAATGGTGCCTGGATGTTCCTAGCAGCATAGTTTCTGCAGCGTATTCTACATCAATATCTCCAAGTCAACAATGGACAATCGCAATATAAAAATAATAGCGTTGGTATTTGTAAGTTTGCTAGTTAGCACAGGCTATGTTTTGGCGTTTGGAGTCAGCTCTCCTTACTGGAAAGATAACCCTTTGAAAATGTATCCTGGGGAAACAAAAGAGGTAAGTTTTAATTTGCAAAATTGTCCTTCGCTATCAGAAGATTGCGACCAAAAAGAAGCGAATGTTCTTGTTTCATTTGAAGAGGGCAATGAGATAGCGCAAATAACAAATGGTCCAACTTACAAGGTTCCTTTTGGAAGTTCTGATACGAACGTGATACTGAAAGTGAGTATTCCTGAAAGCGCAAGTGTTGGAGACAGCTATAATGTAAAGCTCTCTATTGGTGCTCCTAATGATGAAACTGGCGGAAATATACAATTAGGTGTTGGGTATAATGTAGAATTTCCTGTGAATGTTGTAGAAGAAGAAATTACTGAAAAACCTGGAGTGAGTACGACCACGATTGTTGTTATCGTGCTACTGGTTCTTATTGCGATAGGCGTGTTGTTCTGGCTGCTGAAAAAAAGAAAGTAATGGACAAGTTTAAATAAATAAATCTTTATCTTTGTTTATGAAAAGAGCAGTTCTATTGATTTTTGTATTGTTCTTTGTTAGTTTTGTTTCGGGAGCAGAAAAAACATTTAGTCCTGTTGAAGAAACAGAGGTTTTTGCTATTGTCGACGGTGATGCTCCTGTTATTAATATTTTAAGCCCGAGAAATACAGTTTATAATAATGCGACGGCTATATTAATTAATTATAGTGTTTTTGATTTATCCTTGGATTCTATCTGGTATTCTATTAACGGGGGAGAAAACAAGACTATTTCTGAACCTTTCTTGTTAGATTTTAACGAGGGTGATTATATTTTAAGGATATTTGCTAACGACAGATTGGGGAGGATTAATTTTTCAGAGGTTTATTTTGAAGTGAACAACTCTGCTCTGTATTGCGGCGACAAGAATTGCAGTGCTGGAGAAGATTGCGCTAAATGTTCTGCTGATTGCGGGAGCTGTATTTTACCGGGGGCAAGAGATGACGGCGGGGGCGGAGGAGGCGGTTCTGGCGGCAACAAAAACATAGAAGACGAAAAACAAAGCAATTTTGAGATAAACAAAGAACAATTTGGTGTTGAATTAAACCAGGGAGAAGCAAAAACAGATTCGTTAGATATTTTAAACAGCGGAGAGACTAATCTAACATTCAAGGTCAATATTGACTTTTCTTCAAACATGATTAGTTTAAGCGAGGAAGAATTTGAGCTGATGCCTGGCGAGGTGAAAAAAATTTCTTTGGATTTTATTGCTCCGGCGGGGATGAATCCTTCTGTGTATTTTGGCGAGGTAATTATTTTGGCAGGCGATAAAGAAATAAGAATTCCTGTTGTTATTGAAGTAAAAGAAAGAGAATTTGAAATTGAAATTCCTCTGGTGGTTAAAGACAATCAAATTATTTTTTGGATACTGCTTATTATTTTGATTGTTTTAATTATTTTAATTGTTTTGAAGAAATTAAGAAAAGAGGAGCACAAGAGGAAGAAAAAATAGTTTTTATTTCGGAGGAACCAAATCATCCCAGCCTTCGACGAATTCTTGGATTGAAGGAACTTGGACATTTAATTTTCTTTTTTCGACGTAAAGTTTTGTCAAAAGATAGAAAATCATTCCCAATGATTTTGCTGACTTGTTGTTTCCAGGAATTATTTTTGTAACGTCCATTGTGTAATTGTTTGTGTCGCAAATTCCCAAAATTGGAATTTTAATTCGCTTTGCGTCATTGAGCGCGTTTTTGTCTGTCCAAGGGTCGCAAACTAATACTAGCTCTACTTCGAAAAATGTTTCTAAATTTGGATTTGTCAAAATTCCCGCAGGATATTGTTTTGTGAAACATCTTATTCCAGTTATTTTTGAAAACAGTTCGACGACTTTGTGGCCTGATTCTCTTTTGCAGACAACTGCGATTTCTTCCGGAGCAAATTGCGCTAAATATTCTGCGCCTTCTCTTAGTTTTTCGTCTAGCAAAGTTGTGTTAAAGACAGCTAATGAGTCTGCTCTTCGCTTGTAGACATACGGCTTCATGTCTGGAGTAATTGCTCTTGTGCCGAGATGAATAGAGGATTTAAGATAATCTTGAATTGGAACTAATGTATTTGCTTCTTCTTCTTTTTTTGGAGAGATTATTTTTACTTCTTCGCCTTTTACTTCTTTAGCTAGCTTTGCTGCTTTTTCTTTTAGCTTTGCTAGTTTTGCAGATTTGTCTTCGCTAGTAGAAACTGCTTTTTCTGGAGGTGATTGTTCAGCTTCGATACTTTCAGATTTTGTTTTCTTTGCTCTTGGCATTTTAACAGATGAGAATTGGGGTTTTTAAAAGTTACTTTTAATGGTTTTCAATTTCAATTAATCTTTTTAGTTTAACTTCGCGCCATTTTGTCGAGATTCCGCATTTTATATAATCTGCCTGGAAGCCGACGGCTAAGTCGGCTAGAGCGTCGTCGAGAGTTTCGCCGGAGCGGTGAGAGAGAATTGTTTTTATGTTATGCTTTTTGCAAATCTTGAAAATTTCTGCAAGTTCTAGAAGAGAGCCATTTTGATTGGGTTTGATTATCATCGCATTAATTGAGTTTGATTTAATTGCTTTTTTTAATCTTGAAATTTGAGTTGCTGTTAAGTCGTCGCCGACGACTAAATTACTTGGGCAATGGATAATTTTACTAAATCCTTTGAAATCTTCTTCTTGAAGAGGGTCTTCTATGTACAAGAGATTGTGCTTTTTTATTAATGAATTGGTATGGATGATTTGCTGTTGCTTGTTAAATTTGAAATTTTTATAATTGTAGAAATTGTTTTTATAAAATGAAGAAGATGCTATATCTACTCCTAAATTTATTTTTTCTTGGAATTGAGAAAGGATCTGGAGGATTTGTTCGTCGCTAAAAGAAGTCTGCCAGGCGCCTTCGTCGTTTTTTTCAGATGATTTTAATTTTGTTTTAAGCTGATTGTAAATTTTGTTCATTGTTTTGACGTTTTCTTTGATCGATTTTTGCTTGGGAATTATTAAAAATTCCTGGAAGATTGGATGATTGGAATTATGAGAATGCACGCCGCCGCCTATTGCATTTCCTACGGGAATTGGCAAAGATTTTGCATTCAGGTTTATTATTTGCCATAGTTGGATATTTTTTTCTTTTGCTAATGCTTTTAGGATTGCTATTTCTAAGGATACTAAAGCGTTTGCTCCAAATTGCTTTGGGTCTTTTAATTTGAATTGCTTTTTTATTTGCTTTTCAATTAGAGATAAATCTTCGAATTGATTAATTTGGATGCCTTGGAGATTTAGACTATTGATGTCTTTGATGCTTTGATTTAGGGAGATGTGATATGAAGGAGTTTCTGCTTTGCCTTTTGATTTTCCCGACGGAGATGATGCTTTCTGATTGTTTACTGAGATTTCTATTGTTGGTTCGTTTCTTGAATCTTTGATTATACGCGAATTTATCTCTTTTATTTGCATGAGATAAATAAGGAGAGAGAGTTTTTAAGATATTTGATTGCTCTGTGCAAATCTGTGCCTTAAGTACGTTTCCATTTGCGTCCTAGGAGAATTGTTATCTGAATAAACAATGTGGATAAAAGATTAAAAATAAGAAGGTTGAAGAAGTATTTTTAATTTTCTATTTTCTAATAAATTACTGAATTCACTGCTCTTCAGAACCTTCTTCCTCGACAGATTCATCAGCATCGCCGGCGTTGACAAAACCTAACTTGTCCGCTTCTTCTGAGATTTCTTTTTCCACTTCTTTTTCTTTTTCAGCCAGCTCTTCGTCTGACACTTTTTCTTCCTTTATTCCTCTTAGCTTATCTGCTCTTTTTTTTGGAGTCGGACGATGAATTGTTATTGGCAAAACTCCTTCCAGAAATTCTTTTTCTGCAATTTTCAGGGAATCGTATTTTAATTCTTTTAATTCCTCTTGTGACATTTTCAAAAGAATTGGCGCGTCCATGGCTATTTGCAAAGCTCTGGCTCCGATTATCCGCGCTGTCTCGTATTTTGTGAATTGTTGTTCTGGCATTTTGTTAAATGTTAAAGGAATTTTTTAAGCTTTTTGTTAAACTCTTCAAATTTCTTTGGGATTATTTCCATAATTTTTTCAATTTCTTCTGATGTAAGTATCGCTTTTCCTTTTTTCTGGCAGGAGTTAAGCATTATCTGCTTGTTCCAGTTTGAGATGCCGAAAGTTATTCTTGCGTCACACGCTTCTTCTTCTTCACGCGTCGGGTCCAAGATTATTGAATCTCCGAGCTTGTAAAAGCTAAATGAAATTGGAATTATTTCTTTTGCAAGAGGAAGCTTGTTCTTTGTTTTTTTGTCGTAGTCTACTTTTCCTTCTTTGTCTATTTCCGGAAAAACTGCGTTCTTTAAAGCTGCAAGAGCTGCGAGAGAAGATGCTTCGATTATGTTTCCGTCGTCGTTGATTGGATAAATATCTGCAACTATTGTCCAGACCTTTTTTCCTTCTTCGATTACTAATTTTTTAAAATCAATTATATCAGAAGCTCTTATCGCTCTGTCTACAAGGCGAGGTAATTCGATTGCATCAAACTTTGGAGGGCCTGATTCATATCTTGGCGACGCCATCGGCAATAAATCGCTTGAAACCATAAGATTTCCTTCATCCGGCGAATCTGGATATGGCTCGCCAACCTGCATTTTAACACCGACTATAACGTCTGTTTTTCCCATCTTGATTCTTGCTGAACCTTCTGCTTTATTTGAAACATCATATTCTATTTCAAAATCTCTTGATTCTAATAATTCTCTGCCGTCGAATCTTTTTCCTTCTGCGAACATTTTTCTTAATTTTTCTTTTGTCAGATTAGATGTTTCCATTCCTGTCATTTTTCGTTTTCCTCCACTACTTCTTTAAGTGCTTTTTTCTGCGCTTCGTAAATGTGCTTTGATGCTTCTGCTGCAAGCTTGAGAACTTCTTTAACTAATTCCGGCTGGATTTTTCCGTCCATTTGCATTAATGTGAATGCGTCTGAATTTGCTAGTTTTGCAAGCGCGAAATCTGTTGCTCCTTCTCCCTCTTTGAAGTCTTCTTCTTCTTTGTTTAAGTCCACTATTAATTCCTTGTCGTTTTTTCCGATTGCGACTGAGCAGATTAAATCTTTCATCGGGATTCCGGCATGCGCTAACGCCATTGAAGCTGCGTTAATTCCTGCTGTTCTTGTTCCTGCGTCTGCCTGCAAAATGTAGATTTGCACGTCGATAACGCTGTTTGGGAATGCTTTCAAATCTAAAGCTGGCTCCAACGCCCATTCTGTTACTTTTGAAATTTCACTTGAACGTCTTGACGGGCCTGGTTTTTTTCTATCGCCGACTGAAAAACTCAGCAAGTCGTAATTAACTCTTAGAATTCCGGTTGAAGGATCCTGCATGTGCTGGGGATGCAGTTGTCTTGGGCCGTAAACTGCTGCGATTGCGACGGTTTTTCCGAATGCAAACATTGCTGAACCGTCTGCGTTTGGCACTACGTCTATTTTTGCTTTTATCTCACGAAGTTCGTGCTGCTTTCTACCGTCGGGTCTTTTGATTGCCATATTATTTTCTTTCCTCTGGAGAAGAATTTTCTCTCACGACATAAACATCGGTAATGCATAAATCCGGCCAACTTTTTACTGCTAATCTCCTTGCTTCTTCTTCTGAACTGGCGTTATAAGTAGTAATAACTCTTGCAGGAGTTTCACACTCATCTATTAACATTCCTGTTATTCCAAATTTTTTATTTGTCATTTTATTTCTGCTCCGCGAACCATTGTTCGACTTTTTCTGTCAGGCCTGAGACGTGAACTTTGCTTGTTACGAATTCGATTGCGTTTCTTGCTTTGATTTCAGAATCTGTGTCAGGACCTTTTATCCAAATCCACCCGTTCTGGCCGATTGTTATGTTGCATCCTGTTTTTTCTTTGATTAAGTTAACCATTGAGCCTTCTCTTCCGATTACTCTTGGAACTCTACTTGGAATTATTTTAAAGATAAATCCGCCTTCTAGTTTTCCCAACCCTTTTCCTTTCATTACCAAGTCTATTCCTTTTAGTTTTACTGACCAGATTTTTGCTGCGACCACGTCGCCAATGTTTAGGAATTGATCCATTTCATTTCTGTTTATGAATCGGGGAGCTTCGTCAATTGGCAAGAAAGCTGAACCAGCTGAATCGATGTTTATCAGCCAGCCTGAAAAAGTTATGTCTGAAACAGTTCCTATGACTACATTATTTCTTCTTGGTACAAACGCGCCGAAAATTGAAATTACTTTTACAACTCTGCCTGAAATTTCTGCTAATCCAAATCTTGATGCGACGACGTTTTCTCCTTCTCTTCGAGTGCCTTCGCTTGGAAGATAATCTTCGCCGGAAACAATTGTTTCGCCCGGGACAACTGCCCATCTAGAAGTAGATTCGCTGTCTTCTTCAGCTTCGTGTGCTTCGTTAATTTCGTTTCTCATCGTAATTGTAATGTTTGACAGGATAATTGTAATATTCCCGTTTCTTTACTTTCGGAAAAGGAAATAAGAGGGGTTTAAAAAGTTTTCGGCGGGTTTTGTTTTTGATAAGTCCAATAATAAATTAATCGGCTTTCTTTTTCGCTTTCGCAATTGCTTCAAGCATTTTTACCGCAGTTCTGCTGGCGTCAAGAATTTCTATTTCTATCGGCAAACCTTCCCTCGTATAATGAGTAATAATATTTTCCCGCTGTTCGCCGAAGTCGGGGGATTCGTCGCCTAAAGTTATTACTAAAATATCTGTTTCTTTGTCGTATTTATATTTCATATCGTTTTCTCCTCGCTTTGTAGCATGTTATAACTATATTTATGTCTTTCTCTTCGACGATTACTCTGAGCATATATCCATTAATATTCTTTTGATAAATTTTTCTTTTTTCATATGTATCAATTATTTTGTCAGGAGAACTTAGACAATCTTTAATCATTTCTTCAGTTATGAAATACTTCTCCATTCTTTCTTTAGCATGGGAAGTTATGATAAACATTTATTATTGAAGAAAGAGTTGTATTTATTATTTTCTAATTATTACTCGGACTTTAACTCTTCAGATTGAATAGCTCCATGAGTAATATGATTAATCTTGTCGAAAAAATCCAAGACGATTCCAGCAGGAATGTTCAGAATTATTTGTAGATTTCCGTTAGAAAGCCATTCTTCGCTTTCCTTATAGTCTTGAACCAAACCATAAGCTTGCCCTGTGAATTGCGCGGGAATTATTAATTTTATTTTTTTGATTTCTATTTTTATCGGAATTATTTCTTTTAATTTTTCTAATAAAGAAGACATTTGCTGTTCTGGGGGGCGGTTGTCAAAATGAAAATGCACCTCGTCAACTGCTGAGTTTATTCTTGTTTCTGTGTAAGGATTGCCGTGCTGGTCAACTGCGTTTTTTAGTATGAGATTGATAATCTGTTTTCTCTTTGCTTCTCTTTCGTTATCTCTAAAGTCCTGGGTTTTTTGTATTTCTCCCTTTAGGATAATTTGCTTTGCTATTTCATACAAATCAATTGTGTTAAACGCGTCTTTCAAATCTGCCTGAGCAACAGAAGTTGCTTTTTTTACGTCGTGATAAATCGCCGGCGATTGAAGCGCGGACATTACATTTCCTTTTCCGCTTTTAACTTTTAGAGCTTCATCTAAATCAACTTTTATTTCGTATGATTTTCCCCTTACTTTTAGTCTTGCTTCGACGTTTGGCATTTTATTGTTGGGGAGAAGAGGTTAATAAATATTATGCTATATAAATTTTTAAATATAGGTTAGATAATAAAATCCTATGAGAAAATTAAGCGACTCTGACAGAAAGTTAGCTGAAGAATTTATAGCGAGAAAATATGAGGAAACTTTGAACAGCGCGTTTAGATTATTTGGGCGAATAGGAGAGCCATACAACCCCTGTGAAAGTCTTAGAAGGATTAAAAATTACAAAAAGGGATATAAGAGACATGACAGATAGATTTCAGTAAGACTTAAAAAGACTAGAGAATAAAAATAATAACGGGAGTTCTAAAATAATAAAATGGACATGCCAACAGAAATGCAGCATCAGGCAATGGGTTACGACAGAGCAGCGACTATGTTTTCTCCCGACGGACATTTGCTTCAAGTAGAATATGCTGAAAAAATAATCCGGCTTGGAAGCGCGTCGATAGGAATTGTCTGCAAAGACGGAGTTCTTATTGTTTCTGACAAAAGAATCAGAGACAAATTGATTGCGCCTGAATCAACCCACAAAATCATGGAAGTTGACAGCCATATTATTGCGGCGTCTGCGGGAATGGTTGCTGACGCGAGGGTTTTGATTGACCAGGCGCAGATTTTGGCGCAGCAAAACAGAGTAACTTACGACTCGCCAATTGAACCTATCTCGATTATAAGAATGATATCTGACAGAAAGCAGCAGTTCACGCAATATGGCGGTGCAAGACCTTACGGCGTTGCGCTATTAATTGCGGGAGTTTACAAAGGAAGAGGCAGCTTGTTTACTTCAGACGTCACTGGAAATTTCTTTTCATACAGAGCAAATGCTATCGGAGAAAATGATGAAAAGATTAAAGAAATTTTAAGATCAGAGCTCAAGGACGGAATTAGCATTGACGAAGGATTAAGATTTTGCTTGAAGATATTCAAAGAAATTTTAGGAAAGAATTTTGAGATTGAAAGATTTGAGGCGGCTTATATCAAGAATGACTCTAGGGGAATAGTTAGACTGCAAGGGGAAGATTTGAAGAAATTTGCCAAGTGATTAATTTATAAGATGGATTTTTAAATAACTTCTTCCTGATTATAGAATGAATAAACTAATAAAATTTTCAGGGATTATATTTATTTTTGTTTTTATCTCTGTTTTGTTAATGACTTCTATGCAAATACTTTTAAATAATTGGCAAAGGTACGGGCTTGAAGTGGCTAAGGAATTTGAGATGGTTCAAGGTATCGGAGGCGTATTGTTTATATTTGGATGTATTGTAACTATAATACTTAGCATTTTTTATGTTGCCAAAAATCCAACTTTAAGAGGGTATTTTGAAAGTTTAGTGCTTCCCGTATTATTAATAATTTTAACTTATATTGGTATTTTTTTGATTTATTTTAAATTTGATAAACCGAGCGGAGAAAATGGAGTAGGATTTCTTTTTATTGTTATCGGGCAAATCTACATGTTAGTATCTCTTTCTATAGTTAATCTTATAATTTTTCTTGTAAAAAGAAGAAGATGAATTTTATCTATGGAAGATTAGATATTTTGAATTTTTCAGAATTGAATCATTTATGTGAAATTCTTTTTTTGTAAATATCCTCTCTGTAACCTGCTTGCAAAACAAGAACAATCAACTTGATATCCTCGACTTTGTAGATAATGCGATAGGTTTCTTCTTCTGTGTCGACTCTTAGGCTTCTTAACCCCATCAATTTTCCTTTTAATTCCTTTCCTAAACGAGGATTTTTTTCTAATTCTTCAATTGAGTCTAAAAGTTTTGTTTGCTCTTGTTTTTTTAAACTTTTAATAAATCTTTGTGCAGGCGGCTGAATAATAGATTCATACATTTAAGCACCTAATTCTTTTCTAAATTGTTTTAGAGATTTGCCTTTTCCAGACTCATAATCCTCGATTGCTTCTGCAATTTCGCGCATTGTTTCTGGGCTGGATAATATTTCTAAAGTTTCTATCAACTCTTCTGTTCCAGAATTAGACTGGTGGGCTTTGGCCAAACGTCTTAACAATTCGTTATATGTCTCCCTATGATATATTTTTAACTTGTCTAACAGTTCTTTGGTTCTTTCATCTATCTGAATTGTAGTTACCATAGTTATCTATAGACTGCTATAGTATTTAATCTTTTCTATGCATTAGGGCAGATTAAAAATTTTCCTGAAAATCATTGAGCCTGCGATTGCTGAAACAAGATAATACCAAAACCAAGAACTTGCTATTGTCGTGTCTGCAAAGATATTTCTGACGAATCCGAATAAAAGCAAAATCGGAATCATTGTGATAAGCATTGGCTTTAATGAATGTTTCATCATTTCTCCTGTTGAAGAAAAAAGTTCTTTTTGCAGCTCCATCATCTTATCTGTGTTGCCTGCTCTTTGATGCTCTTTCATCTGTGTCTGAAGTTCTTTTTGCCTTGATTTTATTCCGCGCACTTTATCTTTGTCGAGGAAGAAATAATTAACCAAGGTAATCAAAAAGGTAATTGCTAATGAAATTACAACTATGCTTATTTCTGGATTTTGATTAATTATAGAGATGTAGTCTATCATAGTCGGAATATGAAAAAGGGATATTTAAAGTTTAGCCAAAAAATTTCTTCATTGCTGGGTGCATGTCCATTGCGTGCTGCTGCGCGATGTTTTGGTACAACTGATACATAATCATGACTGCTAATAAAATAGATGTTCCGCCTGTTAATGCGCCCAATGAATTTGCAATTGCTGCAAGAGCTCCGATTGCGAGCCCGCCCATTATTGTCAACGGAAGAATGTATCTCTTTAAGATTGATTCTAAAACTCTTGGATCTTTTCTAAATCCTGGAATTTGCAGTCCTGAAGAAAGAATATTTTTTGCCTGACTTGCTTCGTCCATTCCGGATGTCTTAACCCAGAATACTGCGAAGAGCGCTGAGAATACCATGTAAAACAGCAAATGAATAATTGTTTGCAAGAGAAGAGCTCTCTGGAAGCTTCCTCGAATTATTGCCTGAAGAATATTAGAGCTGCCGAGCCAAAATGCCAGTCCTGAAACAGCCTGCCCGTTTTGGAAAGTTCCTAGAAAAGTTGCGTGACCGAGCCAAGTTTCTAAGAGCGAGCCGAAAAGCTGCAAGTTAGCAACTAATGCTCCTGCTAAAATAACTGGAATAACTGAAGCGTAAAAGAATGCGAGTGGCCATTTAACTCCGTACCCTCTTAACCTGTCGTATGTCAGAGGGATTTCAATCTTAAGCGCTTGCGCCCAGACAACTGCAAGAAAGATTAAAATTGTTATAAGTATTGGCAATATTGCAGCAAGTAATTCTGAAATTGGAGAACCTTTGATTATTGACTGCAAAATAACGAGGATGTTACCAGAACACTGCGAAGTTGAAAAACTTGCCAGGCAGTTTTGTCCTGTTGAATCGATGAACTGGAAAAGCGCGGTGAAAAGAGAACGAGCCACTCCTGCGACGATAAACAGCGAAACTCCTGAGCCGAATCCCCATTTCTGGCAGACTTCATCCATAAACATGATTGCCAAACCGCCGAGGATTAATTGAGCAATTAAAATTCCGGTGAAGCCTGGAGCTGCCTGCAAACCACCCATCAGAACATAAACCATTGCTTCAAAAACTATGAAGAAAATAACTCCCACTCTTTGAAGCCCCTGAAAATATCTTTTTCCTTCGTCGGTTTTTGTGTCTATATTCAGAATTCCGGCGCCGACTAACAACTGCAAGATAATGGAAGCCATGACTATCGGACCGATACCGAGAGAAATTATGGAACCGAAGTCTGTAGCGAAAATTACCTGGAGAAATTCGAACTGCTCCAGCGCGTTCCGAGAAAGTCCGTAGAGAGTTATGTTCGCCAGAATAAAGAAAGCGCCGAGAACAATTAAAGTCCATTTTAGTTTTGTGTTAAAACTAATCTTCTTTTCAATTGGTTTCTTGACCTCTGGGAGATTGTAGAGGATTTGTTTTATATCGAAAGGCATTTTATTCTAAAATAATATCGCTACCTGCTTTTTTAATCTTGTCTATCGCAGATTTTGACGCAGCTGATGCTTTGATTTTTATTTTTTGCTTGAGCTCGCCTTCAGCGAGAATTTTATATCCCTTCAGATTAATTTCTTTTTTTCCGTCGGGAATGTCTCTTAGATTGATTGTTTTTAATTTGATTGACGGCTTTCTCCTTAATGTCTTTGACTTGCCGAAATATTCTTCCGGAAGATTCAGAATAAGTGTTTTTTTCTGGTCTGCTCTCTTTCCTGTTCCTGCCATTCCGACTCCTCCCCTATGCCCTGAACCTCTTGCTTTTTTCTTGAATCCTCTTCCATGAGTGTGAGTTCCTCTGTACCTTGTAGATTTTTTTCTTTTTTTAATCTTCATCTTCTTCGCCCTCCATTTTTGAAAGTATTTCTTCTGCTTCTGCGTCTTCTATTTGGTCCTCTGGTATTTTTTTAAATTTATTCAGTCTTAGACATTTAGGACAATCTTCGGGAGGAAATTCTCCGTATTCTATATTCCCGCATTTGCATTGCCAGACAAAATCGTTTGCTTTGGGCATTATAACATTCTCCTTACCAAATCATTTATTTTTTCCCTGTTGTCTCCGAGGACTCCCTTGCCGACGCCAAAATGTTTTTTGGATTCGATTCCTTTTCTTGGCGGATGAAGCCTGAAAAAAGGTTTTACTCCGAGTTCTGCCAGAGATTTTTTGTCTAATCCGTCTACTATTGCCTTAGCATTTATTTTTGTTTTTTTATCTAAGGGAACAGCGCGCTTTTTGATTAGTTCTTCCAGAGTCTCTTTATCTATTGTTCCAAATGCGACGTTGTTTCTCAGTTTTTGCAATAGGCTTAGATTTTCTGGAGTTGGTTTAATTAAAACTGCTGAATATTTTTTTCTGATTCTCAATCTGTGCAGAGCTTCTTCTATGTCTCTGTTTAAATCTACCTGACCTGAGATTCTTATCACTAGCATCATTCTTTCAGCTCCGTTGTTTTAGATAATGCGTCAACACATGCTCTTACCAAATTGAAAGTTGTTTTTGTTTTTCCTTCTGATTTTGAGTAGATATCTTTAATTCCTGCGAGATTTAAAACTTTTTTGCATTCGTCTCCAATTACTAATCCTGTTCCTCTTGCTGCGGGCCACAGCGTTATTCTGACGCTTCCTGATTTTCCTTCGACTTTGAAGGGGATTGTGTGGGGAACAGCTTCTTTTGGCTCTGATTCCGGCGATTCAAATCCTAATTTGATTTTTATAAGACTAAGTTTTGCATTTCTCATTGATTTTTCCCTTGTCGGAAGTGTTTCTTTTGCTCTTCCGAACCCAACTCCTACGTGTCCTTTTCTGTCGCCGACAATTGCCATTGAAGAAAATGTCAGAACATTTCCTTCTTTTGTTTTCTTTTGAGTCTGCCTCCAGGCTCTTCTTTTACCGCCGCCGAATTTTCCTTTCGCCTGCCCGATTAAAATCATGTCTGAGTCTAAAGAAATTAATTTGTCGACGATTTCCGGCTCGAGAATTCTTTTTCCTGTCTGAAGAATTTTGTCCAAGTCTTTTTCTTTTCCTTCCTTCACAGATTTTCCAAGTTTTGTTTTTGGGACCCAAGATTCTACTGCGTGAATCGCGTCCTGCCTTAATCTCTCCTGAGGGTCGATTCTTTTTGGCCTTCCTCTTGAAAATCCTTCTTCTTTAAACTTCTCTACCTTCTCTTCTTCTTCTAGCTTTAGAATTTCTTCTGGGACGGGCTCAATTAGATCTTTTAGTTTGTGAATTGTTTCTTTTTCTGCCATCTTATAATTTCTCCTTGATTTCGTCTATTTTAATTTTTTTGTTTGCGTTTAATCTTTCTTTTGCTGGGAAAGATTCCTTGCTGTGGGCGATTTTTAATCCTGCGTCTACGGCGCCGTTCAATGCTGCGAAGATTCTTCCGCCGTGAACATTTCTCTGCATTCCCATGTCAAGAACTACTGCTTTAGGAATACTTTTAATTTTTTTGACTAACAAATATCCTGTTAAATATGCTGCTGGAAGAGATTTTAGAGAACCTTCTGATTCTTTCGGCCAAGATTTTGCTAATAATTCTTTTGAATTCGCGCTTGCGATAACTTTATCCTGCGCTATGTCTGATTCTACCAATTGCACGACGATATAACGATTTGTTTTTCTGATTACTAATCTTGGCTTTTCGGATTTAAGCAGTGCTAATCTCGCCTTGTAATCTGTTTTTGCTGCTTTTCTCCTACGACGAATTGTTTTCATTTTTGAGTTTCCTTTATGTATTCATTTAGATGAGCGAGAGAACGGAATGCTGAGTTTCTTATTTTTTTTCTTAATTGGATAAACTCTTCCTGCGTGATTTTTTTATTTTGCTTGAGATATTTAAGATGCGCCCTTAATTTTCTTGTGAGAATCACGTATTTTCTTTTTCCGCCTTTGACTTTTTTCTTTATGCTTCCGTATCTTCTTCTTGTTTTTCTTTTTACGATTGTTCTTCTGCCTTTTACTTCCTTAATTCCGATTGCTCCGGATTCTTTCAAGTCCTTGATGTCTTGTTTTGTGATCGCTTCTTTTATTTCATTCAGTCTTGATGTGTTGAATACGATTCTGTTTTTTCCGACTTTTAATGTTCTTGCTGCGAGGCTTCGTTTTTTTTCGAGTTTCATTTTTTAGTTCCTCTTACATTTAATATCTTGATTTTCTTTTCGTTTAGAATTTTTATTATTTCTAATTTCTTTTTGGCTCCGATTCTTGCTATGATTGCTATTGAGTTTTTTGGGAAGGTATTTGCTTCTTTTAGATTGTGGACGAGAACAGGAGTCAGATTATTGATTTTTCCTGACTGGCTTTTTTCTCTTTTGTATCCGATTGAAACTGTTTTTGGATAGCCCCTTAAATTTTGGCGCATTTTGCTGTGCCTTCCTTTTGGCTGCCTCCAGCTGACTTTTCTTTTTTTCTTTCCGAGTTTTAGATGCCTCATCCATTCTTGTCTTCTGAATTCTTTTGACATTATTCTGTCCTCCCTGGTTTTTCTGTGAGATAAATTCCGTCCTGGAAAATTCTTCTGTCTCTGCCTGTTACTTTTGTTGCCTGTTCGAAGTTTGCGGCTGTCTGCCCTGCTGCTGCCTTGTCGTGGGATTCGACGGTGATTTGATTTCCGGCTACTTTGACTTGAACGTTTGGAAGAATTTTTGCTTTTCTCGGAACTTTTTCTCCGAGGAAATTGTTGATAATTAAAATTTCTTTTTCAACTTTCAGAGACATTGGGAAATGGACGTTTGCAGATTCTAGTTTATAGACGAATTTTTCTGACAGGCCTTTGAAAAGATTTTTTATGTGGGCTTGGAAAGTCATGATTTTTTTGTATTCTATCTTGTTCCCTTTTTTGCATTCTAATGTTATTTTGTTGTCTTTCATTTTGACGTCTATAGTCGGAACGTGCATGTGTCTTGTTAGTTCTATTGAACCTTTCTTGCATTTGACAAAGTCGTTTTCAAATGTGCAGGTTACGCCTTCAGGGATTTCGATTGATTGGGACAAATGAGATTTCATTTAGTACATATAAGCAATCAAGCTTCCTCCGAGATTTTTATCGAGAGCTGTCTGGTGAGTCATGAGCCCTTGAGAAGTTGAAATAATCAAAACGCCGATGTGTCTTGATGGGAGATATCTTGTGACATATTTTTCTATGTCTTTAGCTTGGATGAGATATCTTGGCTTGATTGCGCCGCAGGAATTTACTTGTCCTAATGTGATTTTTAGTTCGTTTTCCGGAGTGACTTTGTATTCTTTGACATAGGATTTCATTTTAGCGATTGCTAAGACAGAGAGCAAAAGTTTTGAATGTCTTTTTATAACTGCTTCTAGTTTTCCTGCTCTTCGGATGTTCATGATTTGGTTTAGCGCGTCTGCGACGATATCTTGTGACATTTTAGCTGTATTTTTTGAAGCCGATTTCTTCTGCGATTTCGCGGAAGCAGTGCCGGCATAAGTTTAGATTATATTGACTAAGGTGAGCTCCGTGGCGATGGCAACGCTCGCATTTTATTCTTGTAATTCCGGTTGTTCTTTCTTTTGGCTTTGAATGCTTTAGGAATTTTTGCATTACAGCTGGCTTGGATTTCAGCTGGTTTGCTAGTTTGCGCCAATCGCTTGATGTCATCTTATTTGAACTTCGTCGAGAAGTTTTCCTCCATATGATTGATTATTTCTTCTTTGGGAATTGACTGCTTGTGCGAGACTTTTCCTGCCTTGATTTTTTTTCTTTTTACTCTTAGTCCTGGGCGTGCGAAAACAACTGTGACATTTAATCCCCTAATTCCAATTTCTCTCTGGTATTCTACTCCTGGAATTTCAATGTACTCGTGAATGCCGAAGGAGAAATGATTTTCAGAGATTTGCCTTTTTTTCAGAGTGTTTTCTATTGCGCCAAGTAACTTTTTTAATAATTGAGTTGCTGTTTCTCCCCTTAGTGTTATACTTGTTCCAACTTCTAAGCCAGGACGAACGCCAAAGTCAGGGATTCTTTTTGTCGACGCGACTCTCTGGGGTTTTCCTTTTGACAAAATTTCCAAAAGTTTTACTGACTTGTCCAAATCAACTCCGACAGCTGCGCAGCTAAGAACAACTCTCTCGATTTTTATTTTTCTCATTGGGTTTTCTGTCATTAATTCTTGGGTTGTCATATTGCGATTAAATTAGATTTGTTTAGTTCTACTGTTCCTTCTTTGAGTTTGACTTTCACTTTGTTTTCTTCGACTGATTCTATTTTTCCTTTTTTGCCGACGTATTTTCCGCTTGAGACAAAGCATTCTTTTCCTTCTTCCATCGAAACTGTTTTTATGATTTTATTTTCTGGAGAAAGATAGATTGTGTCGTTTGTGCTGATTTTTTCTTTTGCCAGGATGTTTGAACCGTCGTGAAGATTTAACTGGATTTTATTTCCGTTGAGAAGAGATTTATTTATGACTTTGCAGATTCTTTCTTTTGATTTTGAGGGTTCAAGATTGAATCTGTTATTTTCTGTTAATGTTAAAATATACGGCTTGTCTGCTTCGAAAATGTTCAGGAGTTTTATGCTTTCTCTGTAATCTTTTACTTCCTTGCCGTTGATTTTCAGAGATTTGTTTTTAATCATGTGCTTTACTTCTTTTGAAGTTCTTGCTAGTTTCAGCATGTCTCTTATGGCTATTACTACGGGAATAGAATTTTGAATGTGGGACGAGGGCCTTGCTATGTATTTTGTTCCTTTTCTTCTGATTGGTAATTTTTTAGAGGTTTCTGCTCGCGTTTGGTACATTTTATTTACTTCTCCTTTCTGTGATACTTTCTAATCCCGCAATAATTTTTTGTGACTTTTTATGTTCTAATTCTGCGCGTAATTCTGAGGAATATAGATGAATGTCGCTACCACATGTTAGATATGAAAGTCCAAAACCACAGGTACATATACCATTTTCTGGCCTACCCTTTGCTAATGCATCATAAATTGTGCAATTTGTACTATGACCTATATTCATTTTATTTTTCTCCTTGAGCAAGACGATTTAATTTATTTTGAGATTCTAATTTTGCACGCAATTCTTTTGAATATATTTCTGAATAGTCTTCAAGTCTTGCCTGCTGTAGTGCATAACCACAAGTACATATGCCGTCTTCAGGACTGCCATTGTTTAAAGGGGAATAAATTGCACAAGCCCCGTCGTGATTGTATTTCATTTGTTTTCCTATTGGTTTCTTTCTTCGATTCGCTCTTGCTCGCTCTTCCTCGAAACTCGTCGGCTCGCTACGACGAACGAAGAGAAGAAGATTTTTCAGAGCCGAGTTTCTTTAGTCTTTCTTTATCGTCTAAATTCAGGGCTTGGATTTGGAGGGAACTTGGATGAAACCAAACTGCAACTTTTGTTCCGTCTTTCTTTGTCCTGTTTATATTTTCAAGGGAAACCCGCGTTCTCTTTAAATCGATTTGCTCGATTTTTGCTTTCTTCTTCTTGAAGGAACCGCGCATAACAAGCACTTCATCCCCTTTCCTTAGGGGAAGACTACGTTTGCTATGCTTTTGTCTTAATGACTTTGAAAGATTTGAATTTAAAAACTTATGCCTTGTATGTAATGGTGCGTTGTGTCTGAATTTTCTCTGCTTTCTTGGTTGAACGCTTGATTTCCAGGAGGATGTGAATTTTCTTTTCATTTTACGCTGTTGCCTCCTTCTTTAATTGAATTGCGGATCTGGCTTTCCCCGGCGAGTTGATTTTTGCTTCTATGGACAAGACCTTATTAATTTCTCTCCGTTCATACTCTCTAAAACCTTCACCGGTAGCACCCTCAAAAACATCTAATGCTCGCAGAATCATCTCTCCGTAAAATTGTCTAATCGATCTTTTTGTAGAATCTGATAGATTTTCTCTTGAGATTGCGCCCCTATAACATTGATAATAATCATTGATATTTTTTATTACCATAGTTGCTATTTGTATGTCTTGTTGAGTTGTTTTCATAATACAAACTGAGCAATCTTAGCCACAGACGGCCAACGCTCCTGGACCTCCCTTGCTACTGGACCTTTAATCTGAGTTCCTTTTGGGTTTCCTTTTTCGTCTTTTAACAAAGCTACTGCGTTGTCTTCGAAGCAGACTCTTTCTCCAGTTAATCTTCTGTATGGTTTTTTCTGGCGGATAACTATTGCGTCGAAGACTTGCCCTTTCATGTCTAATTTTCCTGCTCTGACTGAGACTTTGACGTGGTCTGCGACTTTTGCGTATTGCTGTCTTCCTTTTGTTGATTTTCCGTGCTTCACTCCGGTTATTCTTACAATTCTTGCTCCGCTGTTATCTGCTGCGACGACGTTTGCGCCGAGGTTTAATCCGCGTGTTATTTTTGCTGTTATTGCTTTCATGCTCTTGCTCTCCTAGGGATTTCAATTATTCCTGAATCTTGATTAAATATACAGTCGAGATATTTTTGCGGCTGCGAGCAGACAGTAAAGAATTGATCTTCAGTCAGCCCTTTGGCGCATCCTTCATAAGAAAGAGGGCAGATGCCATAATTATCTTGGATTTGATTTCCTGCTCTTCTACTCTCTTCCTGCTCTGCTATTGCTGCGCTTTCTAATAACGATTTGTTTGCAAGAGGATTCATTGTTTTTTCTCCGCGGATTTAATTTTTTTGACAACGATAAAATGAATTATTTTAGAAAGCGGGCGGCATTCTCGGACTTGGACTAAATCGCCTATTTGAATTTGGTCTGCTAATTCGTCGGGCAGGCGCGCGTGAATTCGCGTTTTTGTCTTTGCGAATCTTTCGTATTTTTGAATGTAAATTGTTCTCTCGAATTCAATTGCTATTCTCTTTGGGAATTTTCTTGTTACGATTCCCTCGAAAGTTCTTCCTCTAGATGGCAAGCTAGTTTTAACTAAGTTTGATTCTTTTTTTTCTATTTGTTTCTCTACTTGTTTCTTCTTCATTTTTCCATTTTGCCATTTCTCCTCTTTTCCGGTTAATCGCTGATTGTGTCTTCAGAGAAACCGAGTTGGACAAGAAAAGGTTTTACTTTTTTCTTGTGGTCTCCCTGCAGTTCGACGACGCCGTTTTTCAACGTGCCGCCGCAAGCAAGCTTTTCCTTAAGGCTTTTCGCCACGGACTTGACATCCACGTGCTTGTCAAACCCTTCGACAAGAGTTATTTTCTTGCCGTAACGCCTTGTTACAAGCGTAACCTTTATCTGCTGCTCGCTTTTCGCGATTTCCTCGAATACATCGGATTCAGTTGGCAAACCGAATTCGTTTTCATTCATTTATGTTTGTTCAACTCCTCCTCTTTCGAGGTTTTGTTGAATGTTAATAGGCGTGAAATTGCCCTTTTAATTTCTTTGGTTTTTGCATTTGTTTTATTTGCTGTGACGTTTGCTTTTACAAGTTCTAACTTTAGTTCTTTGAGTTTTTCGCTGCGTTCTTTCTGGGATAATTTTCTTGCTTCTTTGGATTTTAGGATTGCCATTTTATTCCTTCTTCTCCTTTTTCTTTGTTGATTTTTTCTTTGCAGTTTCTTTAGATTTTTCTTCTGTTTTTTCAGGAGGATTATGCATTTCATGAACGTTTACTTTTATTTCGTCTGTTAATGCTTTGTCTACGATAATTCTGTCGTGAATGTGCGCATTTGGCGGAAGAATAAATACTTTGACTCCGACAACTCCGAGTGCTGTTGTTGCCTGCGCCTGCGCTTTGTCGACGACTTTTGCAGGGTCGCCTGTTTTTTTCAAGTATCCCTGCGAGAATCTCCAGGAGCGGGCTCTTTCGGAAGGAAGTTTTCCTGAGAGAACTAATTCAGCGCCCATTGCGCCTGACTTCATTATCTGCTGAAGCATTTTGTATGCAATAACTTTGAATTTCAGCGAGCCTTTTCTTTCGAGCATTAACGCGATGTCGTCTGCTACTAGCTGCGCGTCTAATGAAGAGTCGATAATCTCTTTAATTTCGATGTGCGGGTTGTCGAGCTTGAATCTTTTTTTAAGAAATCTAGTTAATTGATCTATTTTTTCTCCTTTTCTTCCGATGACTTGCCCTGGCTTGGAAGTTGCCACGACGATTTTCTCGCCGACAGGGGTGTATTCAATTGTTACTGAACTGATTCTTCCTTTTCCTAATTCATTTATGATATATTCTTTCACGCCGAATTCTTCTTTCTTGAATGTTACGAATTTTTTTTCTTCCATTTTATTCTGATTGGCTCCTTGTTTCTGTTATTGGAAAACGGGCTGGTTTTAGAGTTATCATTCTTCCACCTTTGCGACGATTGCTGCCCGAAGCGTGGCCTCTGTAATAAATAGTTATCCCGTTATTTGGACCGATTGCTTCGTTGTAGGTTCTTTGATGGATATTTAGATATCCTCCGAGCGGACGAGTCATGCAATTAATCCAATTAATCTGCTCGTCGTTAAGTTCTACTGGTCTTTGTTGTGTTTCCATTTTATTTTCTTACCTCTCTTGCTTTTAATATTACGTTTGTCCTTTTTCCTTTTACGCTTCCTCTTCGCATTGGGCGAGCTGCCCAGCATGCTGAAGCGAATGTGATTCTTGTGTTTTCTAATTCCATCTGATTAACTATTACGTTGCCCTTTAAGGATTTAAGGATGCTGATGAAAAGTTTTGAAGCGTTGACAGGATACCTGCCGGACATTATTCCTTTTCCTTTTCTGTGGGGAATTTCGCCTTTGAAAGGAATTACTTTTTTTAATTTGATGACTTGCTCTAAATAATTGATTGATTCGTCAATTGATTTGTTTTTTATGAAAGAGCAAATATACATCGCGTGTTTTTTTGACATGTGAACCGCAAGTCCTCTTGCAATTGCCTCGTCTTTTTTTGTCAGCTTTGGCTGTTCTTTCTTTGGCTCTTTCTTTTTTTCGGGGGAAGTCGTTATTTGGGATTCGGGGGAAGTCGTTATTTTAGAAGAATCCTCGACGGGAATTGCTGTTGTTTTAGCTTCGTTTTTGATTGATTGCCCTGCTACTTTAGATTTTTTTTCTTCTATAGGTTGTGATATTTGTGTTGTCATTTTATTTCTTTGCGGCTCTGCTTGATTTAGTTGCTCCGATTCCTGCGCTTCCGTGAGACACTTTTGCTCTGGTTGGCGCGAATTCGCCAAGACGATGCCCAATCATTTCGTGCGTTATGGATATGTCCTGGAATGTTTTTCCGTTGTGGATTCCGATTGTGAATCCTACTAATTTAGGAACTATGACGATATCTCTCAAATGCGTCTTGATTTTCTTTTTTCTTTCTATTTTTATTTCGCAGCGCTTGATGAATTTTTCTATTACGCTGAAGTTTCTCAGAACAGAACGCCTTGCTCTTGAATCGAGGAATTTTGCAGATTCTCTTACGTCTAATTCTTTTAGTTTTTCTACTGGCTGCCCTCGGTAAAATTGTTCTTTTGATTCTACTTCGACTTTGTTTTCTTGTATTGCCATTTTACTTCACGTGTCCTGTTCTTCTTGGGCGAACGTGCCCGACTTTTCTTCCCGGAGGAGCGTTTCTCTTCGAGATTTTTGGCTTAGGACGCTTTCCTCTACCAGAACCGAAAGGATGATCGATTGCGTTAACTTTGACTGCTGATGTTCTAGGCCATAATTTATTCCGAGATTTCATCTTGTGATGTTTCTTGCCTGCTGTGACAAATGGTTTTAATCCTCTGCCTTCGCCTGCTACGACGCCGATAATTGCCCTGCAATTTCCGTTTAAGACTGCTTCTTTTCTGTTCGGCATGATTACTATGATTTTGTCTTTTTGTTTTTTAGATAATAAAGCTGATGTTCCAGCTGCGCGCATCATTTTACCGCCGTCGCCAGGATTTGTTTCAATGTTGTAAATTTGTGATGTTACTGGAATGTCTTTTAATTGGAGGATGCTTCCGGTTTCTGGCTTGCCCTGTCCTACTGAAATTTTCTGCCCGACGTATGCGTTGTTGAAGGCAGGCAAAAATGCAATTTCATCTTTAAGATGTATTTTCATAAGCGGAGCTGAGTGCGCTGCTGAATGAAGAATTTTTACAATTTCTGCTTCGCCTGTTTTTGTGGGGAATTTTATTCTGTAAATGTACGCCTGCTTTCTGACTCTGTAAGTCATTGAACCTGCTCCCCGTGCCTGCTGAATTATTCTCTTTCCCATATTATTTTCTTACTCCATTTAACAACTGATTTAAATTTACAGCGTAAACTCTTCTGTCTATATCTCTGTCAAGCGGATCGTAAAATCCTGGCTTAGAGTTTGTCAAAAATCCATCGCAAACAAGCCGCCCTATAACGCCTTCGCCTGCCTGATAAATAAAGCTCCACTCTCCTCTTGGGTCTTCTTCTGAAGAGATGAATCTCCCTTTAATTTTTCTTTCTGTTCCGTTTGCTTCAATTACCGGGAGTTCTACATAATTTGCCATTTTATATCATCCCCAGCTTTGTAGCGACGTCAATTGCCGGGTTCTCCTTTGTGAGTTTTATGTATGCTACTTTTTGGTTTCTTCGAATTAATGTTCTGACTGATTCTACTTTTACATTGAAGATATTTTCAAATTCTTTTCTGATTTGGTTTTTGTCTGCTGTTTTTTCTGTTTCGAATATCAGCGTGTTGTCTATATCGACGAGTTTTACTGCTTTTTCTGAGGTGATTGGTTTGAGAATCATTTTGTTTGTGCTAACTCCTGTTCTGCTTTTTTAATTGTATGATAAATTCTTCTTGCTTGAATTCTTTCAGATACATTTCCATAAAATGGATCTAGCCTTTTTTTTCTGGTTGTGTCGTAACAAGTTATGTCTGTAGGAAGAGCGGCTGAAAATCCGATATCCTCGTTACGTATAAAATATAAAAAGACTCTAAGGTCATCAGTGGAAACTTGCTGTATATAACGGGCCAAAGCTGTATAACCTTCAGGTATATTTTCTCCCAAATCGGATTCTTTGCAAATATAGTATATTCTTTCCTTTACATCTTTGCAGAATTTCCCAGGAGTTAAGTCAATTTTTCTGTGTTTCATTTTAGTTCCTCCAGAGATTTTTTAGTGTAAATTGTTAATCTTCCCAGAGGGAACAAATCTGAAATTGAAACATCTTCTGTGGATTTTACGTCGAGTCCTTTGAATTTTTGCTTTTCGTCTTTTGATTTGACTATTAAAATTCCTGCATTTGATTTATATTTTCTTCCCCTTCTGCTTCCTTTTCCTGCTCTGACTACTTTGTTCTTGAAGATTAAATTTTTGAATTCTGGGTAGATTGATTCTAATGTTTGTTTTAACTGTTTTGTTTTTTCCGGCAGAGATTCGATTACAACTGGGGCGTGAGTTATTTTTTCTATTGAAGAGTATCTTTGTGCGATTAATTCTTTATTTGACGTCGCTGCTATTGCGGAATTCATTGCTAATTTTATTTCTTTCTGGTTGATTTTCTTTTCCTTGCCGATTCCTTTTGGGGGGTGGGCTCTTCGTCCGCCTCGCGCTCCTGAAACTTCTGCGCCAACCCAGAAAAATTGAGTTCCTCGACGCCACATTGTTTTTCTCGGCGCTCTTGAAATTCCTCTTCCGTAGTGCCCTTTCCAGTCGTGTCTTTTGTGGGAGATTGTTCCGGATGCAGAGTGCCTTTTTCCTGCCTTGAAATAATTTGCATACGGCTGGATTAGTTTGTTCACTTCGAAATATTTTTGGGCTAGGTCCTCTCTAATTTTTGCTGAGAATACTTCTGGAAGTTCTATTTCTGATTTCTTTTTTCCGCTGGAGTCGAAGAGTGTTGTTTTCATTTGTTCAAAACCTCCACGAATTCGTATTTTGCTTTTTGTTTTAATTTTGTCGGGCGGAAGGAAGGAGTAAGCAAGATTTGTCTTTTTGCTGTGCCCTGAACAGAACCCTTGAGAATTACATAAGAGGTTTTTATTCTTCCGTAGTGCGGGAAGCCGGATTTTAGATTGATGTCTTTTTCACTTATTTTTCCGAAGTATAATTTTTTTATGTTGTAATGCGTTCGCGTGAAAAAGCCCATTTGTCCTGCCATCGGAACCCGGAACATAACGTGAGCAGGATGCCAAGGACCGATAGAACCGATTTTTCTTACGCCTTTCTCTGACTTGTGGAATCTCAGTCCTGCTCCGAATCTTTTTATTGGGCCCTGCATTCCTTTTCCTCTTGTCAAGCCGTGAACATCTAATAAGTCGTTTTTGAAGAATTCGTCGGGGGAAATTTCTTTTCCGATTAAAGGCTTGATGAATTCTAACTTATTTTCTGCATTGATTTGAAGTTCGATTAAATCAGGTGATTTTTTTACGAAGGTTGTTTTTGGCAGAGAGTATGCTATGATTCTTACGTCGTCGTATTCATTTGGAATTGATTTTTCAAAGTCATTCAGTGTTTTTGGGATTTTTAGTTTGTGTTTTAGTTCTTTATCCTGCGAGACTATTACGTCTTTCAGAACTTTGCTGTTTTTGTAAAATCTGACTGAGAAGATTTTCATGTTAGGAACTTCAAGAATTGTTACGGGAAGTATAAGTTGTTTTTTTTGAGTTAATGATTTGTCTGTCTGGTCTTTTACTGACGCAGAAGCCATTCCTGCTTTGTATGCGATAAATCCTAGAAGTCCTTTGGCAGAAATATGCTTGAAGTTTGCACTGGGTAAGAGCCTAGATGCTCTCTTTCTGGGCCAGTATTGAAGTGACCCTTTTCTCGGTCTTGATAATTTTCCCATTTCTTATTTTCATTTTTAGTGCAACTCAACTATTTATCTTCCTTGTTATCAGCAAGGCAGATTCTACAAGAAAGATGTGGATTTTTGGTTTATAAAGTTTGCGGGAGTGCAGATTATCCTCTGTGCTTGAAAAATTCGATTTGGCGGAATCTTTTCATTACTTTCTCATACGGGCCTTTGTCCACTAGGACTTTTGTCTTGGATTCATTAAGAAGGCGAAAATCGTATTTACTTACAGATTTTTCTAATTTAGCTTTTCCAGGATATTTTTTCCACCTATTAGAAGATTTAAGTTTGTATTGAAGAACCATTAATTCATTAAGGGGAAGAGATATTTAAATTTTTTTAGATTGTTAGCTGGTAGATTGTTGCGAGATATCCGACTACAAGAATTGATGCTAGAGTGATTATTTCGATTATACGTTTGTTCATGATTTATTTTTGCAAAAAAGGTATTTAAATTTTAGGAAGGGTTCAATCATAATTAGAGTTATTTTTTTATAGTCTGGATTATGTGTTTTAGCATGGGATTTTTAGATAAATTGAAAGAATTTTTCAAGGAAGAAGAAATAGTTCCGGAGATAAAAGAAAATATTAAAGTTGAAGAGATTGATTCTTTCTTGAATGATAAACAGCGAGAGATAGAAGAATTATACCGAGGGAAAATCCAAGATTTGCATAAAGAAATTGATTTGGTTTTGGATGAGATTGAAGAGAATATTGGAGAGTTGGAAAGGGTTGATATCAGCGGAAAGAAAGAACAAGAAAGATTGAAGGATGTTGTCAATTTGAGCAAGAGAGATTATGTTATGGCTTCGAGAAAATTTGTTTCGGAAATGCGAGAGGATAAAACTGATGTGAATGGAAAGATTGGAAGGTTTGCGAATTTATCCGGCAAGAGTTATATGAAGGCTAATTTTTTAATCGGGGAGGAGCTTGAAAATATCAAAGAGGGGATTGTTAAGATAAAAAGGTTGAATGCTGAGTTTTTGAGAGATAATTCTGAATTGATTTTAAAGAGGGAGAAAATTCAAGAATTTTTGAAAAAAAATAGGGAGAAGAAAAATAGGGAGAAAGTCAAGTCTGGAATTGAGAAAGATATTTTGGACAGCGAGAAACTTTGCAGGGAATACGAGGAGAAATTGGAGAATTTGGGGAAGGAGATTGAGAGAGTTAAATCAGGGAAGGAATATGCTGAGAGAGAAAAATTAGTTTTAGAAAAAGAAGAAACTGAGAGGAAATTGAAAGAAATTTCTGAAAAGTTAAATGGCTTGCTGGACAAGAAAGTTCTTGAAAAATATATTTATCTGGACTTGGACGGAAAAGGAATTGCAGAGAAATATGCTGATGATTTGATTCAGGCTTTGATAGAAGATTCGGAGTTGAAAATTTTATCTGTTATTGCGGAGATTCGGGGGAAAATTTCGAGCGGGGAAATTTCTGTTAAAAATTCTGCGAAAGTTTTTGAAAAATTAGGAATTAGCAGAGGAGATTTTGCTATTTTGAGAGAAGATTTGATTGGGTTGGGTGACAAGATGAGAGAATTGGACGGAAAGATTTCTGGAATTAATCTTGGGCTGGATGATTTTTTCAGGGAGAAAATTGAGATTGAAAATAAAATTGCTGGGTTGAAAAATAATATTGAAAATTTGCGGAGAAAGGGGGAGAAAGTTGGGGGGATGATTGGGGAATTGGAGGGGGAGTTGGTGGGGGCTGGGAAGATTTAATATAAAAAAGATTAAATAGTTGTTAGAATATAAAATATGATGAATAGCGGAGTGAGATGCGTTTCTTTTCCGACGAGGTATTGGGAAGAACGACAACAAAAATTTCCTAACTTTGTTAGCAATGAAGAATATTTTCCCAAGCCTAAAATAATTGGAGAGTTTGTGGTTAACTGCGAAGCAAAAGAAACTTTGATGAGACTTCTTCCAGTTTATAGAGTGAGAGAGTATAAAGGAGAAAAACCTTGGATGGTTAAATTAGCTCAAGGAGGTTTCTTAGATATTTATGAAATCAAAGATGGAGAAATTGATATGGCTCTTGAAGAATTAGCTCGCTCTGAAAGAATTGCTGCGGCAAAGAGGAAGGAAATACTAACCCAAATCCAGAAGGATAAACTGGCTGAGGAGATATTGTGGGATTTGCAACCTGAAAATTACGACGCTACTTCAAGGAAACATTTAGTTTATTCTGATGTTCTTCAATCTCTTGGAAGAAATATTTCTGAAGAACAAGTTTATGAAATGGTCTCTAAACAATCTGAAAGAAGAGAACAAGAGAGACAGGCAGAATGGTTAAGAGAAGCGCAGAACTGGAGTTTTCTTGGGGGAAAAGTTCTTGGTGCTGAAGGAGATTTGGTTGGGGCTGGGAAGATTTAAGAGAATGTTTTTTCTTTTATTGGTTCTTTTTCGCTTTCTTCGGAATTATCCCACAAATCAAGATAATCTCGGTACCCTGGAGAATCTGGCAGATATCTCACTCTCAATGATTCTCTTGGGTCTACAATTAGTTCGCCATCTTTAGTAAATCTAACTGCCCAGTCTCTCACAGAATATCCTTCCATAAATCTGATTCCGTCTTTCACAGTTGGCTCTAATATTTCGAAAGTGTCTCTTCCAATCCTGGAAATTATTGCTTCGGAATCTCTTTCTGGTGATTCGTCCTCGACAAAAAGCCCGACTCTTGCTCCACTAGGTTTTTGCCTTAGCTCTTCGAAGTCGTAGAATTTAGTTAAATTTCCACTCATAGGAAGTAGTGGCATTTTAGAAGTTATTTAAACCTTTGGGGTTAATCTTTCTGAAAATTATCTATCTTCGAAGCTTCCCTTTGCGAGTATTGCGTCATTAAATTCTTTTTCTTGAAGAAGCCTGACTTTAAGAAAAGCTATGTGCATTTGCTCGTAAGAGATTTTATTAATTGAAAGGAAATGGGGGATTAGAGGGTTAAGTGCTTCTAAACTTCTTTGAACAGATTCTGTTGATGAATTTTGATGAGCCAAATCATCCAAACACCTGCTTGGAAGACAGATATAATTATTCCGAATAAAAATATCATAACCATCTGGAGAGTCGGTTGGACTTTTAACGAATCTGATTCCTAATTCTCTGTCTTCGTAAAAAGGAGTGCGTTCTTCTTGTGCTGGGGAATTTTCTTGATTTGGCATTTTAATCTTCCTGTTCAATTCTCGGCGCTAATACGAATGAAAGGACAACAGCACCAGTATGAAAATCCAATCTCATAGGATGGTTGTCTGAGAAAGAGAGAGTTGCTCTGTTGGATATTTTTGCGCCTTTGACAAACTTATTAATGTATTCCAGAGAGAAACGAGCCATGCTATTTCCTGAGTGGACTTCAACTTCGTCTGAAGAGAATTCTGCTCTTGCTGAGTTTAATCCGTGGGCTTCGACGATGAATTTGTCCGGCTCTGCTATAAATGTGCAGGCGTCTGAAACAACTGTGCAGTCTTCTATTACTTCAACTAAAGCGTCTGAATTTATATGAACAACAGAATTGAATTCCCATTCTGGCAGGGATTTTTCTTCTGCTTCTATGTCTATCAGCATCAAAGAAAAATCTCTTTTGATTCTGTCGTGTATTCCTAATTTCAAAATGTTTTCGTATCTTTCTAAAATCAGAGAAGAGCCTGGGCTGCATCTTCGCAAAACAGCTTTCAAATTGTCGAGATTAATTCCTATTTCTTCTGCTTTTTCAACTTGAAATTCTGAGAACAACGCGGAGGGAATCTTGAAGTAAATCATCGCAACATTCGCAGGATCGATTGCTGTCAGACTGATTCCTTCTGAATTTATTTTCATCCGGACTTCTGTAACTAATTCTGAAATTATTGTAACTATGTCTGAGAATATCTTTGGGGAGTCTAATTTCAAATGCATTTTTTTATCTAGTTGGTTGGACTTTTAAGCATTGTTGTAGTGGATAAAGACAATAAAGAATATATAACTGAAAGGGTTTGAAATTTCATGGGCAAAGAAGAGAGGATAAGAGCTTTAACGCGATTGTATTATTCGAATCCGAAAGTTCAGGAAGCAATTTTGAAATTTTCTGCGGGAAGAGAAGTTGTGCCGAAATATTTTGAGGGTTTTGGGAAGAGGCCTGACATGCTGCAGTATGTTTCTGATATTAATGGATTGGTAAAAAAAGGAGCGACTTCGTTTCACGCTTCTGAAGAAATCTGGAATGATCCTTTAGGATTAAATGCTGAAATAACTGCGAGAGAAATGAATGACCTGAGAAAAAGCTGGGACTTGCTGATTGATATAGATTCTGATTATCTTGATGTTTCGAAGGTTTTAGCTTTGCTGATTTTAGATAAATTGGAAGAATACGGAATTATGAATTACGGGATTAAATTTTCTGGTTCGAAAGGGTTTCATATAATTGTTTCCGGCGAGGCGTTTCCTTCGGAATTTGAAGGTGTTCGAATGCCTGAATCTTTTCCCGAATGGCCTCGGGCTATTTGCGAATATTTGACTTTCCTGACAAGAAAAGATTTTAATAAAAAAATCGGAGAGATTTTTGACGACGCTGGAAAAGTCAAGGAAAGAGTCGGCAAAGAAGAAATTACAGAAACGCTGTGCCCGAAATGCGGGAGGAGCGCGCGGAAGGGAGTGTTGGTTACATTAAGATGCCCTGTCTGCGGAACAACGATACAACGGAAGGACATGAAGATTACAAAGAAAAGATTGAAGTGCGTTCAGGACGACTGCGCCGGAGTTTTTGAAATTGAAAAACAAAAAGATTATTTTCAATGCGAGTATTGCGACGGATTGAGTTCTATAAATAAGATGGAAACTTCGGGAAGATACGCTGCGACATTCAGCAAGCACGCCAAGGACGCTGATTATTCTGACGAGATGAAAGAAGAATTTTCCGGAAATTTTTTTGGGGCGTCGGATTTGGTTTTGGTTGCGCCGCGGCATTTGTTTAGAATGCCTTATAGTTTGCATGAAAAAACTGCGCTGGCTTCGATTGTTTTGAAAAAAGAAGAGATACAAAATTTCATGCCGCGAGACGCTGATCCTATGAAAATTGAAATTCGGGAGTTTCTGATTCCCGGAGGAAACGGAGAAGCGAGGAGATTATTGGGAGAGGCGTTGAGATGGAAACAAACTCGGAAAACTGAAGAGGAAAAAATTGAAGGGAAAAAGTATTCTGGAAAGAAATTTGACGACGTTAAAATGGAAGGCGTTACAGACGACATGTTTCCCAAGCCAATTCAAAAATTACTTCTCGGATTGAAAGACGGGCGCAAGAGAGGATTGTTTGTTTTGCTCACTTTTTTGAGATGCTGTGGTTTCTCTCCGGAGGAAATTCAGAAAAGAGTAAAAGAGTGGAATGAAAAAAATGAAGTTGCTTTGAAGGAGGGATATGTGCGCTCGCAGATTGACTGGCATTTGAAACAGAAGCGGAAAATTTTGCCGCCGAATTATAATAATGATGCGTTTTGGAAAGATTTGGGATTATTGGATTCGAAGCCAGATGTGAAAAATCCGCTGGTTGAAGTTGGGAGAAGATTACGAAGAGGAAATTGAGAAGATTTTTAAATAAGAGGAACATAAAGACAGGATGAAAAAGGAGTTGTGTTTTGCATTAATTATAATAGGACTAATTATATTCTCTGGAATTGTTATCGCTGAGGAAGAAACAGCACAGATTGACAAGGCGTATGGATGCTTGAAAGACAGAATAACTGAAACTACTTCTTTATCTCTGGAAGAATCTGTGTTCAGTGTTTTGGCGCTGGGAAACAACAACAAAGCTGTCAAGAAAATTGAAGAAATGAAAAGTTCTTCAGAGGCTTGCTGGCCGAAAAGCGGATGCACGATAAAAGAAACTGCGCAGGTTGCTTTGGCTTACGACAGAATTGGAAAGAATACGAATGACCTAACTAAATGGCTCTTGTCGAAAAATGGGACTGCTTCCGGATTAATCTGGTTCCTGCAAATTATAACAGAGGATAATAAACCAGATACTTGCGACGTAAGTTACGACGGCGGGACTTATACTTTTGCAATTGGCGAAGACATGAAATTAAAGGGGGTTGGGGGAAATTGCTTGAGTGTTGACAGCAAAGGATACTGGCTTCGGATTTCAAATAACTGCGTGAATAAAGAATTTGTAGTTTCCTGCGACAAGGGATTCAAGACTAATCTTTTATACACTAAAGGAGCTGGAGGAACAATTTATGTTTCTTCTGAAACGCACGGTGCTGCTGCAAAAGGAACTACGACTGAAAAAATCGGGGCGCAATGTTTCTTAGTTGGGGGAAGCTGTGATTATGAATCAACTTTGTGGGCTGCGACAGCTGTCTATGCTATAACTGGAGAGACAGGCGACTTTATTCCTTACTTGAAATCGCTGGCTTCTGAATACGAAAAATATTTTCCGAGCGCGTTTTTAGTTTACATGACTCAAGAGAGTGACGAGCATTACCAATATATTATTGAAAATAAAAATCGGGGAGGATACTGGCAGTTTGGGGCTGATAAATATTTTGACACTTCTCTGGCGATGCTGGCTTTGAGTGATACTGACATAAGAAGCCAGGGAACTGTTGATTATTTATTGACGGGGGCGGGGAAACAAACTGAGAAAGGATGCTGGAACAGCGACAACATAAGAGATACTGCGTTTATTTTATATTCTGGCTCTTGGGTGATGGCTGTCGATGGCAACGGAGGAACTGGTGGAGATGTTCCGGATAATCCTTCTTCTGCAACTTGCAACAACGGAGAAATTGAAAGCAATGAAGTTTGCGAATGCGGAGACGATGAAGAATGTGGAAATGCTGATGATGATTTAGACGACGAGAATTGCACTTCGTTGGGGTTTGAGTCTGGAGATTTGTTCTGCAAAGACGGATGCACGAATTTTGACAAGGGAGATTGTGCTGGAGAAGAAAATTATAATCCTAATACTATTACTGCCTGCGAGCTGGACAACTATTGTGTTTCTGGAATATTTGACTGCAGAGACGCCGGCGGAAATATATTGCCGGATGACACTTATCCCTGCGAAACTTGGGATAAAGTTTGCTGTACCGTGGATGCTGCTGCTAATTTAGAAATGTGCTCTGACTTGGACGGAAGTGTCTGCGGATTCGACGAGGAATGCTCTGGAAGTGCTGTTGAAGCTGCTGACGGAACTTGCTGCAAGGGAGTATGTGCTGCTGTTTCCGAAGAAAACGAGTGCGCGAACAGCGGAGGAACTTGCAAGACTGTCTGCGGAAACGACGAAGAAAGCTCGAGTTATTCGTGTCTGGATTCTGGAAAAATCTGCTGCGCGAGTTCTGGAGGGACAACCACTAGTGAAGGAATTTCAAAATGGTGGATTATAATTTTGATTATTTTAATTTTGCTGGTTCTTGCTGCAATTATTTTCAGAAATAAGTTGAGAGTTTGGTGGTTCAAATTCCGAGGGAATGCAAGGTCGCAGAGGATTGGGGGCGGGGCTCCTCCTGGTTCGCTGGGAAGAATGATGCCGCGTCCTATTCCGAGATTTGGATTTGGGCAGCCGCCGAGAGCGCCGATTGGAAGAGCGCCTGTCCGGCAAGTTTCTTCTGCAAAAGACAAAGAAATGGAAGAAACGATGAAGAAACTGAAGAAGATGAGCGAGTGATTTTTTTGGGTAAATTTATAAATATTGAATTGGTGGATTGGGTATGAAAAAGAGCGTGAATATTTCTTTTGGGAAATTGTTTTTTGGAGTGATATTATTTTTTGGAGTGGTTGTTTTGGGCGCGGGGGGCGTGAGCGGTGCTTGCACTTGCAATGGTGCTATAACTGATTTGACTATAATCGAATCACCAGGTTCTTGTCCTCAAGAATATGGTCTTGTTGGTAATTTTTTGGCGTTTGGGAGTAAAAGTTATTACCTATGCTCCAGAGAAAAAAATGTTGTTGAGGGTGGCATTCTTATTAGTGCTTTGTTTTTGTCTGGTCCGTATGACTTGGGTAAGGTACCTCTGGATCCGTGCTCTGGCAAAAATTACGAATTTGCCTATCAAGTTTATGAAAAAGTCTATGTTTTATGCAGTTACACAAAACAATGCGGCAATACCGTCAGTTATTTTGATAGCTTATCACTTGTGATTCCTCCTAGTTGCCCTTCTGGTTTTTCGCCTTTGTTGACATTTTATTCTGAAGGTAACAGATTGATGTGCGACAAAAGTTTATGGTCTGCTTGTTCTTCTTGCGGTGACGGAACTTGCAATACCGATGAAACCTGTTCTAGTTGCGTTGCAGATTGTGGAAAATGTGATGGGGTAACATGCAGTTCATCAAGCGAATGCAAGGGAGGTTATTGCTGCGGTTCTCCTTTGACTTGTCACTCAAGTTCTTGTTCTACTCCATGCACAAGCGATTCTCAATGCACTGGTGGTGCGTATAGTGATTTAAGATGCGATGGCACGAAGAAAGTAAACTGCATTGCGTTGGGCGGTTGTTTCTATTATGTCAGTACTGATTGTGCTGATAATAATGTTTGTACGACGGAGGAGTCTTGCAGCAATCCTGACGGTATTGGTGGTGACGACGCAATTTGTACATATACTAATGCAGTAGACGGCACTTCGTGTGATGGCGGTACTAAAATATGTGTGGGCGGAACCTGCATATCTCCTACAGCCTCTTGCTCTGAACCTGCTGAATGCAAATCGGAGTGCGGAGATGGAGAAAAAGAAATTACTACGATGATTTGCTCAGGATCAGATGAATGCTGTGCAGAAGAAACAGAATGCGTTGGTGTGGGTCTACAGTGTAAATCAGAATGTGACTCAGAAACAGAAAATATAGTTACTGAGCTAACATGTTCTGGAGAAGACAAATGTTGTGCAAATAAAGCAACATGCCCCCGAAATTGCGACGGAAAAGTATGCGGAGATGATGGCTGTGGGGGAATTTGTGGAGATTGTCCTACCGGTCAGTCCTGCGATAATACTCTTGGGGACTGTGTTGATTGTTCGACAGGTTCAGTTGCGTTGTCTTGGTTAGATGAAGATGGTGATCTAATAGAAGAAGATGAAAAAGCGTATACGGGACAAACAGTTAATGCGCGTGTTAGTTCGGGAGCTGGGTGCGCGTATACTATTACAAAGTTTGACATCTATGAGGATACGAGTTGGTGGAAAACTTTTGATGACCTTGTGGTATCTTATTTAGATACAGAAAAAGGAGAAACAGATAGTTCAGGCAGCGATGGGACAGTAAGCAAGGAATGGGAAATTGAAGACGATGCAGATGAAGCAAATTATTATTTTAAACTTAAATTTTTAAGTGGAGAAGAAGCAACAAGCGAGAATTTAGAAGTTATTCAATGCGCAGAGGGTTATGTTCGCGGGGGAGCTACATATGACATAGAAACGTGCGACGATTATAATCGGCTGGGAAATTATGCAAGGGAGCAATGTGAGACGTGCGGCACTGTTAAGATTGCATTGGAAGAACTTGAAGAGTACATTCAGAAAAATCCTTCGCTTGCAGATAAAAAAAATTTTGGGACTGCAAGATGTTATTGGGGCGGAGAGGCGGGAGTTGATTCAACTAAAAAATGTAGGTTTGCTGTAGATGACAATCCAGGGCTTGGAGGAAAGATGTGCTCTTATGAAGTTACTGCCGAAGAATGCAAAGTTGACGACGACATTAGGACAATTAGCTATTATGAAAAAGAGATAGATATAGACGGCAATTTTGTAAATCCTAATACATGTGATACGACTGAAATTACAGAAACTATCCCATGTCCGCGAAGCACAAGGCTTCCTTTCTTTAGCTGGGTTAATCTTATCGCGATTGTAACTCTAATTGCTGTGATTTATTTAATCTGGAATTATTTGGGGAAGCGAAAGAAGAGATTGGGCAAGAAAAAATCGAGAAATTTGGGGAAGAGATAATTAGTGTGATAATATCGAGAAATTGCTTGCGCAATTTCCGAATATTTCATGATAACCATCTACTTGGTTTTATTGGATATTTAAGATTATTATACTGATAACTGACATAATAAAATTTCCGAAAATTTTGATAATTATTAAGACGACGAAGATTTATGATAATTAATTCTTGGTAATTTAGATGATAATTAGATTTGGTTTGCGAATTTTAATTATTTCTTTTTTGAGAGTTTGGAATTTATTTCTTCGAGATTGACAACTATTTTGTTTAGGGCTTGGAATAATTTTCTTTGGCTGAAAGCGTTGAAGATTTTTTCTATTATGAGAATTGTGAAATAAATTATCACTAAAATTGCGATGACTTGAGTGATGCCTGTTACCAAAGAGATTTTTGCAATTAATTCAGGGGGAAGAAGCTGTGATGCGCTGGATGTTACTCCCGACGCAATTTCGTTTGCTATGGGTTCTGCCATTTTATAGAGTGGGGAAATAGTTTTATATAGTTTCTGATTTTGTTATTTTAATGGGGCAAGGTGGAAAAGAGGAAGTTAGAATTTTTGTTATTTTTCTGTTAGGAATAATCTTATTCAGCGGCTGTGTTAGTGCTGCCTGCGACTGGTACAATGCTTTCCCATTTGAGACGGGAAATGCTGCCTGCGCAAGACACTCTGCAAACAGCATATGCAAACAAACTACATTTAATTTTTTCCGTGGCTGCGACGGGCGCACGCTGACTGGATGTTTAAACTGCGTTGACTGCTGCACGTGCATCGAAGACAGCGATTGCGGAACAACTCAGTGCGTTCAGAGTGATAGTGGCTGGGAATATGACGTGTATACTTGTTCTGCCGACGGCAATTGCTTAAGCAGCGGTACGCCATGCGCTGGCACTTGCGACGCAAGCAAGGGCGGATGCTTGGAATGTAAAACTGATGATGACTGCGATACTGGAGAAACATGCGACGCGACAAATAATTGTGTTGGCGGAGAGGAAGAAGAGACTTGCGATGGATTGAGCTGCACTTCTGCCTGCGAAGATTATTGCGAAAGTTTAGGCAAGATTTGCTCTAATGGAAATTGTATTGCGCAAGGTGTTTTGCCTTGCCCGAGAACTTGCACGACTGCGGCAGACTGCGTTCCTTGCTGCAACGGGCTCAAATACGAACACGGCACACCGACTTGTGTTGCAGGAATTTGCAAGTATGCTGGAGAATTTACCTGCCCAACTGGCGGAGGATGCAGTGATGAAAAGGGCTGCTGCGGGACATTGAGAGAAGACTGCTGCGACGGAAAGATTTGCTATGGAGGTTTGAGCTGCGGTACTGACAGAATCTGCAGGAATACCTGCACTTCAGAAAAAGAGAGCACGTTTAGATGCAGCGGAAGTCAAAGCCAGAAATGCATTGAAGACAGCGACGGCAATTTTATTTGGAAAGATTATGGGGACTGCGGCGCACTAAATTCTGAATGCGATCCTTTAACAGGACTTTGCGATTCGCCTATCGGAGGAACATGCAAGGGAAGTTTGGATTGCATGGAAATACAAGCTGCGCCAGAAAGCCTGATTCCATCTGTTGCCTGCTGCGGTTTAAACAGTTATCAGGTGTGCGAAAAAATTGGAAGCAGATGGGGCGGAATGCCTGCTGAAGGTATTGCTTGTTCTGAAGGAAAAATATGCAGCGGCGAATCTGGCGTGTGGCAGCCAAGAGAATCTGCGTCGGAAATACCATGCACTTATCCTTGTGACGCAAAATCTTATACAAATGGAACTTATTTTAAGTGCAGCGGCTCCCAGCAAATTAATTCCAAATATTCTAAGAACGAGTGTGTTGATGAACCTCCGATTCTCTGCGAAGAAGGATGCGACGCTGCGACTGGGCAATGCAAGGAAAGCGCGCCTTGCGGAAGCCGTGAAGGAACATCCTGTTGTTCGACAGAACCGAAATGCAGTTCTGAAATAGATTTGGCTTGCAATAATGACACGGGAAAATGCGAGCACTGCGGAAGAAAGGGGGAAAGGTCCTGCAGTGATGGATGCGGCAGCGGATTAATTACTGGAGATGACGGAATATGCGGAGACTGTGATATTCTCGAATTGAGATGGGATGGCGAAAAAAAAGAAAAAATAAACACGAGCGTGGAAAATCAAAAAGTATATGCTGTTGTTGAAGGAAGCAGCGCCTGCCATGCATCTGGATTTAAATTAGACAGCCTAACAATTTATGAAAAAAATTCTCTTTTGGAATTTCTAAATGACGAAGTTGATTCCGCGTCTGGAGATGAATTATTATTTGACTCAAAGAACCAAGTAAAGTTTGAATGGATTTCTGAAATGGGGCAAAGCACTGAACCGAAATATTTTTTTGAAATAACTTATGAAAAAAATAAAAAACTGAAGAGTTATGATTTGGGTGTTTTATTCTGCAACAGCTGGTACAGAAAGGGCAGTGATTTGAAGAAGATAATGGCTTGCGAAGATTACACTAAAGTTGAGGGATACGCTAAAACCCAGTGCCTTGCTGATTGTTCGGGTGTTGGCGTGAAAGAATCTGCGTCGCTAGGATACGCTGGAATGCAGACTCCTGCGTGCGGGTGGGTTGATGAAAAATGCGCATTGATATATCAAGATGAGAAAGAGGGAGCTGAAGGAACAAGATATAATTGCGCAATTGAATATGACAAATTAGACGAATGTGATTCAAGCGACTCTCTTAGGACGATTATTTATCGGGGCAAGGAACTGGACAGCAGCGGAAAAGTTATTGCGGGCAGCACTAAATGCGGCGCTGGATGCGGAACAGATATTTGCACAAAACAAGTTTTATGCCCTGGAATTGTAAAAATGCCTTTCTTTGGAATTATCAATTTAGTAATTGCCCTGATGCTTATTGGAGCGATTTATTTTATAAAAAGAAAATGAATAAAAAAATATTTTTGCTGATAATTGCTTGCATGCTTTTTTCCAGAGCTGGGGCAATTTCAAGCGATTTGAAAGAAACATACCGTCCGAGCGAGACAGCGATTGTAAAACTTTCCGGGAATATTTTGGAGCCGATTTCTCTTTCACAGATTAAAATAAAGAGAGTTAATCAGGCAGTTGGATTCGAGGGAGATGCTGCCAAAATTGGAGATGATTATTACATCTGGTTTATTGCTCCGCTGAATACAAACAATTATACTTTGGTTGTGGAGGATGTTTATACGACTTATGGGGGAGTTTCAGTGATAGCAGAGTTTTATCAAGAGTTTATTGTTGCTGGAGAACAGATAGATTATTCTGTAAATCCTGGCGCGATTTTTGAAACAGATAATTTTGAGATTGTTGTGAATCTTTACGAAGATTTTGACAAACTGATAAGCATTGATTTTCCGGAAGTCAGAGATTTTGTTTTGAAGCCTGGAATTAATTATGTTGATTTTTCTGTTGAAGATACTGCTGGAACGCAAATAACGACGATTAATGTAGGAGATTATACAATTCCAGCTTATATTGTTGGGAAGGGAGTTGAGGAAGAAATTATCGTACCTGACTCTGAAAGCTGCAATAATGGAGAAATAGAAAACGATGAAGTTTGCGAGTGCGGAGACGATGAAGAATGCGGAAATTCAGATGATGATTTGGACGGGGAGAACTGCACGAGTTTTGGTTTTGATTCTGGAAATTTGTTCTGCAAAGACGGATGCACGAATTTTGACAAAGATGATTGCGCTTATGAAGAGGAGGTTACAGCAAAAAATTATTTTTTCAGATTTAATCCGCGAATGATTAAAGGAACTGTTTTGATTTCGGAGCAGTCTGGAGAATATAGATTTGGAATTATTAACCTTGGAGAAGAAATTATTGAGAATGTGTCTTTAGAATATAACGAAGAAATGTTTCTTATTTACCCTGACGGCGGAGTAGATATTGATATTAATGAAACTGTTTATTTTAACTTGAGCTTGAAGGGATTTAACGACGACATAAGGGAAGTTGTCAAGGCGAGCGCTGGCGGCAAGGAAGATTACCTGCTGATTAAGATTACTGGGACGACTGATGAAGGAGAAACAACAACGGAATATATTGGAGAAGAAAGCGCAACTGAGCCGTTATATTACTGCTCTGAACTGAACGGGCTGAAATGCACTGGAGATGAAGCGTGTTCTGAAACTGAAAAAGTCACGATTGATGAATCTGCCTGCTGTGTCGGAACTTGCGCGGAACCTGAAAGCGGGGGAAGTTATGCGTGGGTAGGTTATTTGATTGCTGGAATTGTGATTCTAGGATTGATAATTATTTGGGTGAAATACAAAAAGGCAGGGGGAGAAAAAAATCCTTTGGAGAGGCAGGTCAGAGAAATAGAGAAAAAAATGCGCTAGGATTTTTTATTTTTTGATTTTTTCTTAGATGGTTTCTTTTTTATTTGCTTTTTTGCAAAAGATTGAGGGAGATTTTTCTGTTGCTGCTGAAATAAATGCGGCGCAATTTCTTTTAATTTTTGCAATAGCGTATTTCTTTCAACGATTGTGTTTTTTGTTACGGCGTCGTAATGGTGCAGTCTCTGCGTGATTGCGTTTCCTATTTCATTCATTTCAGTGTTGGAGATTGCAATTCTTTCCGGGCTGATTATCTCGACGTGGGAGGGCATGTAGGTAAAAAGAGTCATTACATAACTTTGCAGAGAGTCTAATTCCACGTCGACTTCTGCAAACGAAGTGAAAAGCGTTTGAGAATCCTTAACTGGCTGCGGCTCGTGAATAACCTTATTTGTAATTTTTACGCCTGCTTCTGAGCCGAGCTTGAGAACCAGTGTTGTCAGTGCCTCCATTACATGCTCTTTGGGGCGGCCTAAAATTTCCAATAAAAGTGTTGCATTAATTTTGTAATCCATGTTTTAACTTGGCAAGAGGGGTTTTAAAATTTATAGTTTTCTTAAAGCCAACAAAATTATTATTATAACAGTAAATATTGTAAACGCGTAAATAATTCCTGTTCTGTTTTTTTCCTGCTTTGATGCAAATGGCTGGGAAGACTGCCCGGCTGGAGAGTTAAGGGTTATTTTTTCCGAAGCATCTGAAACAACTTGAAAATTTTTATTTTCTGATTGATTAATTTGCTCAGCAAGATGACTTGTTTTTTTGTCTCTGCCGGATTCTGCGATATCTTCAGAAATTTCTTCGGCTTGCTGCTTTTCTCCTACGCAATTATTTTCATCTTCTTTTGTTGACTCTATGAATAACCACCCGCCCTCGCATTTGTTCCAGGAAAAATCGTTGTTTTTGTCGTCTTTCAAAAGAATTGTTTCGTCGATTATTTCATCGCCCTTTTTTAAGATTACTTTTTCATCTGAATTGTCGAGCCATTGAGAATCAAAGCTTACGACTAAATAAGACGTGAATGAGCCGTTTAAGCTGCGCGTTTTTCCGTCGTTATTTTCTAAGAAATAGCTTTCTAAATTTACTTCTTGCTCTGAATAGAGCTCTATCCATTCGTTTCCTGTATCGGCGCCAGGAGGATTTGGTTCTACTTCTGATAGTTCTAATGCTAAAATGTTCGGTAAAACGAAGATTAATAAAATTAATTTAGTAATTGATTTCATAGTCAACTAGCCTTTGCTGAGAGTCGAGCAAATAAAATGTATTTTTGGCAGATGGGCTAGATTGCCAAAATAATGCTGTTTGGTTGTCTGTCCCATTTAAGAGATGGAGAGTTATTTGCCCGAGGGAAATGTCCTGGAAATTATATTTTTTTCTTCCTTCTTCTCTTAGAGTCCAATTTTTTAAATTCAATTCCTTGCAATTGTTCTTTATTGAAATTGCTTTTTCTTTTATTTTCAAATTAAAACAGCTGTAATATCCGGAATGATTCCAAATTCCTTTTTCGTTATCTATCGCGAATTTTTCAGCTTCGATAAATTCGTCTGCGTCTGAATCCAAAAGATATTTTGTTGCAAAGCCTTGCTTGACGAGCTCCAGATTCAAATATTCCGGCGCGTAAACTTTTGCAAGCGTCCTCCCGTATTTATCTAATCCGTTTTTTTCGATGGTTGCTGTTTTATTTTCAAAATTTTTCAAGAAATTTTTTGCTTGTTCGTAGCCGTACTCATTTTTTTCCGGAGTGTTTATGTTTTTCAGCCTTATTGCTGTTTTGTCCTGCAACTCCAGAGTATCTCCGTCTATAACTCTTGAAATTATGACTTGTTGAGTTGAATCATTTGCTGATGAAAGAAGAAAAATGTTGCTGGCGATTAATCCGGTTATCAGAAAGGAAAGAAGGAACGCGTGTTTTTTATCCATTTTAATTTATTGATTCGGGAGTTAAATATTTAGCGAATAATTTATATAATAGGATTTTTTATCTGGGTTATGGAAGAATATGATTTTATTATTCTTGGGGCTGGCGTGACAGGGCTTTCGGCTGGAATGTACGGCGCGCGACTCGGAATGAAAACTTTGGTTTTGGGACATTCGTTTGGAAGCGAGATGCCTGTTGGCGGAACTATCACTACAACAAAAGTTATGGAAAACTGGCCCGGAGAAATCAGGATAAGCGGAAAAGAATTAGCTAACAAGATAAAAGAGCACGCGTTGTCTTATGAATTAGTTACGATTAAAGAAGAAAAGGTTGAACGTGTTGAGAAAAGAGGAAAAGAATTTTTTGTTAGAACTTCTAATGCAGAGTATTTGGGGAAAACAATTTTGTTTGCTACTGGAACAAAATGGAAAAAGTTGAAAGTTCCAGGAGGGGAAGAATTTGAAAACAGAGGGGTTTTCTACTGCGCTTTATGTGATGCGCCGTTGTTTAGAAATAAAATTGTGGCTGTTATTGGCGGGGCTGATTCGGGAGCAAGGGGAGCGTTGCTATTAGCTGAATACGCGAAAAAAGTTTACATTGTTGAAGTTTTGGACAGAATAATGGCTGAAAAAAGCAATCTGAAAAAATTAGAACAGAATAAAAAAATTGAAGTTATTACCGGGCGGAAAGTTGCAGAGATAATCGGAAAAAGTTTTGTTGAAAAAATCGTGCTTGACAAGGAGCATAGTGGAGAGAAGGAAATAAATGTTGATGGTGTTTTGGTTTCTATTGGGCGGACTGCCTTGTCTGAGCTGGCTAAAGAGCTGGGCGTTAAATTAAACAAGCAAGGGGAAATTTTAACAGACTACAAATCTTCTGAAACAAATATTCTGGGAGTTTACGCTGCAGGCGATGTTGTTGAGAAGAAATTGAAGCAAGCTATAACTGGGGCGGCGGAAGGATGCATTGCTGCGAGTTCTGCTTATGATTATTTGAAGATGAATTTTCAATAAGTTTTTAAATGGAAAGGGACATTTAATAAGATGATTAAAAAGAGGAGAGCTTTGTCGCCAGTTATTGCAACTATACTTCTTGTTTCAATAGCGCTGGTTTTGGCTGTCATAATATTCTTGTGGGCCAGGTCGTTTATTGGAGAAGGATTGGAAAAAGAAGGGAGGGCAATAGATAAATCCTGCGAAGAGGTTGTGTTTAGTGCTGAAGCTTTTCCTGGAACATTAACTGTTGAGAATTTAGGAAATGTAGCTATTTATGGCGTTGAGATTAAACGTGTTGATAACCAGCTCGGCACAGAAATAAGCCAAGCGGAACAGTTCAAGAGTTCAATTACAATTGGAGCAACAGGAAATGTTGAGTTGCCTTTAGAAATAGGCGCGAGAGATACAATAATGGTTATTCCTGTTTTGCTTGGCGAAAAAGGAAGCCAGACAGGAACGCATAAATGCGACGACGATTATGGTGTAGAAATTACTGTGGGAGATTAAAATGGGCGACAAAAAAGGAGGTGAGTACACAACCTGCGCTTTCCGTTTAGTAAAACGGAAAAAGGGAATTTCTTCTGTTATTGCAACAGTGGGATTACTACTGTTAACAGTTGTGGTTGTAGCTGTATTGATTGTGTTTGTTGTTCCTTTTGTCCGAGATAATCTTAATGAAAGCACTTCGTGCTTGGATTACTCAGAATATTTTAGTTTTAATGAGAAATTTGATAAGTTTAATTGCTACGAGCTTAAGCCTGGAAATTCAAATCAGAAGCTGTATAAACTTTCTGTCGGCGCTAAAACTGCTGAGGAATTGATTGGAGAACAAATTAAGGGATTTAAATTGGTTTTTTATGGCGACGATGCTTCGATTACTAAAGACGTATCTTTGGGAGATTCTGCTTCAAAACTTGGAGGGGGAGTGTACATGACATATAACGAGGAAGAACCAATAAAAATTCCAAAACCAGGGGAAACAATAACTTATGTTTATGTCACTGACAAAGCATTTAGCAAGGCAGAGATTTATGTTAAATTAAAATCTGGAAAAGATTGTTCTGACACGAGTGATTTCATAGCGCTGGGAGTGTGCAACTAATGAAAAAATCCGGACAAATTTGGATTGAAACTGTTTTGTATACTTTAATCGGATTAGCTTTGATTGGCATAAGCCTTGCAATTATCACGCCAAGAATAAATGCTGCGCGAGATAAACTTCTTGTTGAACAAACGATTGAGTCTTTAGGAATTTTAGACGGCAAAATTGACGAAGTTGCGAGAAATGGGCATGGAAACAAAAGAGTTGTGGAAGAATTTATTATGAAAAAAGGAGAGATGTATATTAATACTAATGAGAATAAAATCATTTTTAATCTGACTGGTTTAAGCAAGCCTTATTCTGAGCCGGGAGCATCTATAAACAAAAGCAGAGTAGAAATTATTTCCTGGAATACTAAAAAAGGAGCTGTTGCTTCCTTAACTCTTAATTATAAAAATATTGTAATAATTGATACAGAAGACAGCGGCGCAAATGAAATTAAAAAATTTAATGCCGCTGCAACACCGTATAGATTCAGTATTGAGAATATGGGTAAAAACCCTCCAGATACGCTAGAGAGAATAAGAATTGAAGAAACCTCTGGAAGATAGTTTTAAATAAATAATCTGTTTGAGAAACACATGGTAACGCGAATTAATTTGAGTCCTACAATCCCTGCATTGCCGAGAAATACTGACAAAAAAAAGGTGGATGTTCGATATATGCTGATTCCCCCGTATGCTTCTGCTCATATCTACTGGGACGACAAACTGAAAGAAGTTATTTATGATTTGGAAGAACCAATTTTAGACGACTATGAATGGATAACGCTTCAAAAGATTGAAGACGCGATGCTTGAATTGATAAATGTTAATGTTGCGATAGAAAAAACTTTAGAGGCGACTTCGGATTATATAGACAGAACTGCAAGATTATTAATTGACGAGCTGAATATCAAGATCAGCGCGGAAAGTTATGACAAGATATTTTATTTTTTGTTCAGAGATTTTATCGGATTGAATGAGATTGATCCTTTGCTCAGGGATTATTTTATAGAAGATATAGAATGCAATGGCGTCGAAACGCCGGTTTATCTCGTGCACAGAGTTTACAGAAATTTGAAAACGAATATTGTTTATCAAGACATGGACAAACTTGCAAGTTTTATTGAAAAGCTGGCCCAGAGAACTGGGAGATATGTTTCTTACGCGCAGCCGCTTCTTGACGGGACGCTGCCTGACGGATCGAGAGTCAATGCTACCTACACAAAAGATATTAGTTCGAGGGGGCCCACATTTACAATCAGAAAATTTACAAAAATTCCGTGGACGCCGGTTCAATTAATAGCTATGAATACTTTAAGTCCGGAGATGCTTGCTTACTTTTGGATACTTCTGGAAAACAAATCGAACATCCTGATTGCTGGCGGAACTGCTTCTGGAAAAACGACTTTGTTAAATGCTTTGGCTTTTTTTATTCCTCCGGAAGCAAGAGTTGTTTCTATCGAGGACACGAGAGAAATTAATTTGCCGAGGGAAAACTGGCTGCCTTCTGTTGCAAGAACTTCGATTGGAGTTGGAAAAGTTGGAGAGATTGACTTATTCGAAATTTTGAAAAGTTCTTTCAGACAGAATCCGGATTATTTGATAGTTGGAGAAGTAAGGGGAAAAGAAGCGTTTGTCTTGTTTCAGGGGATGGCTTCAGGACATAGCTCGATAAGCACGATACACGCTGATTCAGTAGACACATTGGTCAGAAGACTTGAAACTCCGCCGATTAGTCTGTCTCCTACATTAATTAATTCGCTGGATTGCGTTGCTGTAATTGCTCATGCTGTTGCAAAAAAACAGGAGACTAGAAAAGTCAGAGAAATTGTAGAAATTGTTAATGTTGACAAGAGCGGAACCACTTTGGTAAATACGCCATTTAAATGGGACCCGAGCAAAGATATTTTTTACTACAAAAGGCAAAGCAAGGTTTTTGAAAAAATTTCTATGAGGACTGGAAAAAGCATAGAGGAGCTGCAACAAGATATGATATCTCGGTCGAAATTGCTGTATTCTTTATATAAAAAGAAAATTTTTGATTTTGACGAGGTTGGAAGAATTGTAAATGAATATCACAAGAATCCTGCGGAGATTTTGCGGAAATACCTGCTATGATTAAGTTGAAAAGTATTTAAATCTGATTTTGTTTCTAACGAAATGATTAAAAAAGAGAACATAACGAATTTAGCCCAGCTTCTTACTGGAATGAAAGACGTTATTCTAAAAATGGAAAAAGCCGAGGCGAAAAAAGATACTGAACAATTAATTCTTGGAAAAAAACAAATATTGGATTTTCAAAGAGAAATTGACAAACTCCTATGATAGAAGAATTAAAAAAGAATGTTGAAACTGAAATTGAAATTCTCCGCGAGGTTTCGCTCAACCTGAACAAAATAGATTATTATTCGACGGCGGTTGAACAAAGACTTTTAATCGGCTCTGTCAATGCGTTGAGCAATGCTATTAAAATAATAAATGACTCTATTCCAAGCTTGACAAAAGAAATCGTTTCTGAGAAAAAATTGCCTGTTGCTTTTGAAAAATCAAGAGAAGAAAAAGTATTTGAAAATGTTAATTTCCGAGGAATTCGGTCTAATATTGATGTTGTAATAAGAAGAGCAGAAAGAGAAAAACTTTTCAAAGAACTAAGCATAAATGAAGAGTTTATCAGAAAACTGAAAAGAAGAAGAAAGGAATACGCTGGAGAAAAATACGCGGAATTCAAGGCGGCCCGAGGATATTTGAAATTATCGAACAGATTCTTTCTGGATACTTCGATTAGACTAATAAGGAGAGGATATTTCAAAAATTTATTAGTTCAGATAAAAAAATCAAATATTGACATTTTATTCGAGGCGTATATTGCAATGATTTTGTTTTCTGTTCTGCTGAGTGTTTTCCTCGGAATTTTCCTTACTGTTCTTCTTGTTTTGTTTAAAGTTAGTTTTGTTTTTCCGTTTATCAGTTTTTTTGACGGGAATTATCTGCTAAGGCTTGCTAAAGTAAGCTGGCTGATTTTTGCTGTTCCATTAGGAACGTTTTTGCTGCTGTACTTTTATCCGTCGAGCGAGCAAAAATCTTTGGAGAAAAAGATAAACCAGGAATTGCCTTTTGCAGTTATTCATATGAATGCGGTTTCAGGCTCTGGAATTGAACCGAGTGAAATTTTTAAGATAATTGCTCTCAATAAAGAGTATCCTTATCTGAGAAAAGAAATAAGAAAAGTTTTGAATCAGATTAACTTGTATGGCTATGATTTGGTAACTGCGCTGAATAATGCTTCAAAAAGCGCGCCAAGCAAGAAATTAGCTGAGTTGTTTTCAGGACTTTCCACCACGATTACTTCTGGCGCGAAATTATCTGAATTTTTTGAGAAAAGGGCGGAAAGTCTTTTGATTAGCTACAGACTGGAAAGAGAAAAATACACGCAACTTGCTGAAACATTTATGGATATTTATATCAGTGTTGTGATTGCAGCACCGATGATACTTTTGCTCCTTTTAATCATGCTTTCGATAACTGGGGCTGGAGCAACTTTTACGCCCTGGCAAATAAGTTTTTTGATTGTTGGAGGAGTAGCATTATTAAATGTTGTTTTCCTTTGGTTTTTACAGATAAAACAACCGACATATTAAAATGAAACTTCAAAAAATGCACTGGATTGGAATTGCGGCTGCGGCAGTAATCCTCGTGTTCGATATTATTTTTTTCCGCAGTGATGAAAGGATGCTGTTTTTTTTGGGAGGAATTGCGTTTAGCATTGCTGGCTTGCCTTTTATTATAGGACTTGTGATGGAAGGAAGAACAGAGCAGGGAGTTAATGAAATGTTCTTGGAGTTTGCGAGAAATTTGGCTGAAAGCGTCGGTGCAGGAACTCCTGTAAGCAAAAGTATTGTCAATATGAAAAACAAAAATTACGGGCTGCTGAGTTCGTATGTTGTAAAGCTATCCAATCAGATAGAGCTCGGAATACCTGTTAATTCTGCGTTCCGCACTTTTGCCGATGACATTGGAAGTCCTGTTATTCAAAGAGCTGTTTCTTTGATGGGCGAGGCTGAAAGAGCTGGCGGAGAGATTGATTATATTTTAGAGTCTACTGCAAAATCTATCGCTGAAGTTGAAAAGCTGAAGAAAGAAAGAAAGGCTGCGATTTACAATCTTGTTGTGCAAGGGTATATTGTCTTTTTTATTTTTCTAGGGATTATTCTAGTTATGGAATATAAAATAGTTCCAATGACTTCGTCTGTTGGCGGGCTTTCTACAGGAGGTGGTTTTGATATTAATAAAATTAGCGAGGGAGCAGGAGTTGCCGGGGAAGGATTAACACCAGAACAATTTACAAGGCCTTTTCTTTATTTGCTTTTGGCGCAGGGCTTGTTTGCTGGACTGACTATCGGCAAGCTGACAGAAGGTTCTATTAAGAAAGGAATTAAACATTCTTTTGTTCTGATGATTAGTTCGTTTTTGGTTTCAACGGGAGCGAGATTGTTTTTGGTTCCGGCTGCTGCTTAATTAAATAAAAAATTTCGTTTTCTGAATTTATAATTCTGTATTCTAAATTAATCCTCTTCAAAAGATGCTCAAACCAGTATCTTCTTGGCTGGTTCATTTTTTTATTGGAAAGAGTTTTTGTTGAAAAACTTGCCAAAATGTACTTTGACTTAATTGATTTTAAGATTCTTTCTGCGGCTCTTTTTTCTATTGTGTCGAGGATTTTAAACAAGAGGCAAATATCTGCTTTGGGGAAAGAAAGATTTATTTTGAGAAGATTGTATGGAAAAACTTTTCCCCTGATATCGTTCTTCCGGAAGAATTTTTTGATTAAATCAATTTCGTCTTGCTTTATATCTACGGCGTAATAAATTATTTTTTTATTTGCCAGCGCTATCGGATTGATACCGCAACCGATGTCTAGAACGGATTTTATTTTTAACTGAGTTAAAAGTTTTTTTAGTTCGGGATAGAAATTCAAGCGTTCTGCTGTAGAGGTGTGTGTTTTTAGCAATTCATTGAGCTTATCTCGTTCTAATAATTCCTGCCTATTTTTCTGTTTTTTTTGGAATTGCCCTGCGTAATTTCTTAACTTGGAGCGAATTTCTTTGATTATTATTTTGGCTTGCTTTGGAGAAAGATTTTCTGAAGAAATTTTATTTTTGTTCAGATAGGACTCAAGAATTTCTTTTACTATCTCTTTTGAGATGCCGGAGAGTTCTTTTTTTTTGAGAATCTGCAATATTAACTGATTGTTCATTTTATGTAGAGATTAGAATAATTTATAAAAACTACTAATCTTTTGATGTTATGAAAAAAGAAGCGGTAAGCCATATTGAAATGATTTTGGCTTTTGTTTTATTTGCAAGCGCGGTTGGATTCGGGCTGTATTTCCTGAATCCGGTTAATTCGGAAAGACTGACTGAAACGACGATGGATTATATTTACAGAGAAATTTCCAAGGAAGTTAGCGTTGGGGTGGAGAGTTTTTCTGTAAAGATAGAGGAAGATCATTCTGGACAAACTATTCTAATTGATGTTGGGAGCATTGGAGATAGAAATGTGAGAGTTGAAGATATGAATGGTAGGGAAATTGATTCTTTGATTTTTGATGCTATTCCTCCTAAAAGAATAATGATTAAGGGTAAAACGGGAGGAGATTATTTTGTTTTAGTAAAGTTAAGCGAGGATTTGCCTGTAAGAGCTTCTCCGATTGAACCGAAAGAAACAGGAGATTATGTTGTGGCTTCTTCGAATTATGAGGAGGTTTTTTCTGAGAATAAAATAAATGATTTAAGAGATTCTTATAATTCAGATTATCCTGCATTGAAACAAAAATTTAATATACCTGACAGAACAGATTTTGACTTTAAACTTGTCTTTCCTGAAACCTCTCCTCCAAAAGAAGATATAACGACGGAAGGAAAAATTCCTGAGAGCTTGGAAGTATTTTCTACTGTTCGGAGAGTAGAAGTTTTAACATCGGAAGGAGAAACAGTTTTCGCGGAGCTTACAATCAGACTATGGTAAATAAAAGAGAAAAACAAAAGTTTATTTCCGTCTTCCCGATAGTAGACGGGAAAAGAGGATTTTTGAGAATTGTAGAAGCGAGTATTGCAATTCTGGTTATTCTGGCGGCTGTGTTGTTGCTCTTGTCTCGCGGAGAAGAAAAAGTTGAAACTGATTTTAATGCCTTGCTTACGCCGATTTTAGAGGAGATGGCTCAAGATACTTCTTTGAGAGAGGATATATTGGAATATAAATTAGGGGAGCAGATAAGTAACAATGAAAAGGTAAATAATGAGAATATAATTGGGGATTTAAATGATTTTGTTGGAGACAGAATTACAAATCCTTCGCTGGATTATTATGTCGTGATTTGTGATTTGGAAGGAATTTGCCCGATTGATTATCCGGTGGATATAAGAGGAAATTTGTATGCGAATGAAAGAGTAATAAGCACAACTCTCGAAGAAGAAATTAAAATTTCTCCTATTACTGGAGAGGACATTAGTTTTTTTCCTAAAAAAGTCAAGATATTCCTGTGGGAAAAAGAATCTTGATTAATGTAAGTTTTATAAAGTTGCGGAATTTAATATGGAAATGAAAGAGGATGCGAGTACACAACCTGCGTTTTCCATTTTAAACATGGAAACTAAAATGAAAAAAAGAGCGTGTTTTTTGATTGTTGTTTTAGTGCTAGCGGGATTAGTTTTGGCAGAGGATTTTACGTTTTACGACGAGGGTTCTTATATTGAAAAAAGCTACAGCGGGGGACAATTTGTCAAGGGCGCTTTGAACATGAGTTTTGACGGGCAAGAAAACGCAAGATTTGAAAGTAATTTTGAAGGAGGGGTTGAATTGTTCACTCTTTTGACTAAGATGAATTATACCCAGAATGTTGATTTTACCTGCGAGCCTGCGAATTGCAAAGAGAGATATGCCTCGAGCGGAGAGGAAATAGGAGACCTAAAAACTCAAAGCTTTTTTCTTGACGGGGAAAAGATTTTTGGGTTTGTGGTTGGGGGCGGAACAATGGGCGGAGAATTAGAAGAAAATGGAATTACTTCATTTCAAATAAATATCACAAGCGACAGCAGTGAAACGAGCTGCAGCAACCAAATTTCTGTGGATTTATTTAATGACGGAGTAATTGATTTTTATAACACAAAATACGAAAACCAAGACTGCGGTTCAAAGGTGTACGGGGGAAGCAGCGGCTGCTATGATGACGGCAATGCTGAGAATTTAGATATAGAAAAAGGCGAACATTACTGCATAAAATTAAAATTGCCTGCGGCACCAGCTTACAAGCTGGGGGCTAGAATTAAGGCTGGGTGGGATGATCCTGAAGTAGCAATGAAACTTTACGACACTTCTGGCGGAGATAAAAGTTACAAGAAAGGGTGTTATGTTGTTTTGCCTGCTGCAGGCTCTACTGCTGATGCTGACTGCATTGTTAATTATTCTTCGACAGAAGAATTTGACGCATTTGTATGCATCTGGGACAAAGGGTACAGGAGTGATAAAACACAACATAAAATTCGAGAGGATGATTCTGGCAGCAAACACTGCGGGGGAGTTGGAATGCCTTCTGAAGAAGAAATAGAGATTAACACTGATTTTAACATTTACGCTCTTCCTTTAAAATATGCTGCTGTCGGGACGATTAAATTTGATGAAAGCTTGAACGAAAATTTATATGACGATATAGAGGGATATATTGACGAGGTTTATGGGAAAGATTGCGAGGAAGAATGCGTTGTTCCTTTTAAGATTGGAGGTTTAAGCGGACAACAAATAATTTTAGATGATGCAAAGATAACGTATGAAATTGACAGAGTTCGAACTAGCAGAAATATTTACGACGTAGAAACAGAACCTTTCACAATTTCTACTGAAAATGTTCTTGAATTGGACATAGAAAAAATGAAATTTGAGGTTCCGAACAAAGACAAAGAAGGAGAGACGTTCACGCTGAGTTTTGACGGCGAGGAATTAATCGATGACAAGATAAGCATTACGAAGGGATTTGATTTTACAATCGGACCGAGATTTGCTTTGATAGGGCAGAACACGCAGTTTATCGCTTATCCTTCGACGAGCATGAATATCAGCGGTTCTGTCTGGAAGTTTACAGACAGCGTTAGTTTGATGTCTGCTAACGAAAAGTCGTCGTACACTTATGTCGAAGAAGGAGAACAAGAGGTTGAAGTTACACTGACTAGTTCGGACGGAAGAACTGCCACAAAAACATTTGTGATTGTTGTAGGAGAACCTCAACTTTCTGCAAGCCTAACAATTAACAAATACAAACAGAGAGTGAAGGATATTGAAGGAGATATTGTTGGATTTGACGAATGGATAAAATCTAAAGTAAGTTCTTTGATAAATTTAGAACAAACTAAAAATTCGCTGATTGTGATAGAAAATGACTTCAAAAAATTAAAATCGACTGACGCTGACGAGAAATATGTGGAAATTATTAATCGCCTTGTTGCGCTGGAATTACCCAAATCTATTGACGTTGTGCAGCGCGGAACTCTTCCGGGGGAAATTGGATTTGGAAATATTAATGTGGACCATCTTGCTACAATTTCAAGAAGAACAGACATAAGCGATATAAGAGAAGAAATTCCTTCTGGAATTGTTTCTTGGTCTGAGTCAAATTATAATTTTGAAATAAGCTTTGAGAATATTGCTGCTCTGGAAGATTTTGGCATATCTCCCCTGCTGAACGCCTACAAGATTTCTTTAACTCCGAAAGCTGAAGCTGGGAGCGACGAGGCGTATTTGATTATAGATCAGTCATTCAGCAGTTTGGAATTCAAGCAGACTTATGGTCAAGAAAAAATTGGTGCTGGAGAAGGAGCTTATATTGCTTTAGGAAGGGACAGAACTCCAAAAACATTTGAATTCCTGATTGCCGGCGCGACAGCTCCGCAGATACCTGCTTTGGGTGTTTATATTTCTCCGAAAATAGATGACTTAAATGTTGTTAAGAAGCCGGGAGAAATAGAGATTGCAGGATTTCCGTGGAAGATTTTTGTTATCGCCATGACTATTCTGATTATAATTATCTTTGCAGTTTATATTGCCCTGCAAGAATGGTATAAAAAATACTATGAAAGAAACTTATTCAAAAACCCCGACAATCTTTACAACATTATCAACTTTATTTATAATTCAAGAGTTTCTGGATTGAAAGACAGAGAGATTAAGAACAAACTTTTAGAGAAAAACTGGAGCAGGGAAAGAGTAGTCTACGCATTTAGAAAAATTGACGGCAAGAGAACTGGAATGTGGGAAATACCTATCTTCAAGGGATTTGAAAACAGAAAGGTTAAAATGGAAATCCAGAACAAACACCCTAATAGCGCAATAGACGCAAGATTTATTAAAAGGCCTAATCTTTAAATTAACATGTTTCAGATAATCAAGAAATTTACCTCTAAAATTTGGAAAAGTATTTTCAGAAAGAGGGATAATTTAAAGATTGGTTTTTACGGGCCGCCGAATGCCGGGAAGACTTCTTTGGCGAATAAAATCTGCAAGGATTGGACAGGAGAAGACATCGGGCAAGTGAGCGCGATTCCGCACGAGACGAGAAATGTTCAGATAAAAGAACAAGTTAAAATTGAACATAATGGAAAAGAATTAACTTTCAAAATAATAGACACGCCGGGAATAGCGACGAAGATTGACTATGAGAATTTTTTGAAATTTGGCATGAAAAGGGGCTCGGCTAAAAAGCGGGCAAAGCAGGCAACGCAGGGAATTATTGAAGCGATTCAATGGCTTGATGATATGGACGCTGTTATTGTTGTTTTAGACGCGACGCAAAATCCATATTCGCAGGTTAATATCACGATTATAGGAAATTTAGTCGCGAGAAAAATTCCTGTTCTGATTGCGGCGAACAAAACAGATTTAAAGCATGCTGACATAAAGAAAGTAGAATCGGCTTTTCCAGAGTACAGCGTTGTGGGGATTTCAGCTAAAGAAGGACACAACATGGAAGAGTTTTACGAGTCTTTGTTTACGCTGGCGAAAAAAATTTAAAATGATAAAGAAGAAAAAACTAAAGGGGCTGAGTTTGCATGTTATTCCTTTTGCAGAAGTAGAGACTCTGGGAATTTCCGAGAGAGTTAAGAAATTATTGAATTTGGTTTTGGGGAATAAAATTGTTATCTTGCACGGGCGCCTTCGGGCTGAAGAAGAAGCGAGGCTGATTGAAGATACAATGGCGATGGTTGATCACATAAAAAATTTTAAAGGAATTGAGCTGGCAGTTATAGAACCGGATTTGAGAGACAGAGGAGTTTTTGTAAAGATGAAGTATGGGCTTTCTAAGAAATTGGTTGGAGATAATAGTGCGTTGACTGTGATAGGGCCTGCTGCGGTTATTAAAGACATTAAGAAAGATCCGAAGAAATTGGAATTGTGGCTTAGTTAGTTCTTTAGTATAACAATTATTTTAGAAAAATTTTTGCGAATTCGCTTCGGCGTTGGTAATCCAACGACGTATGGGGATGTATTCAGCACCTACGGCGATTAAGGGAATATCCCGAACGCATCGCCATTGCCGCTGCCGAAGACGTTGCTGCCGCAGAAGTCAAGTCCGCTGCCGGCGCCCTCGTAGAGCGCCGCCACTCTTTGCTCTTCGCCTTCGTTTCCAATACCATAAACAGATGGTTTCTTTAATCTGAATTTTGTTGATGCTTCTCCTAATTTTTCAGCGCCTTCGACTCCGCAATTTGCGACGATAACTCCATCTTTTGCGAAAGATTCTGGGGAGTGTTCTCCCAGCCTATAAGTTTCTTTTGGCGCGAATCTTACTAATTTGTCTTTGCTGAATCTTATTCCGTTAATTTCTTTTCCGCCTTTTAGTTTCTTTTCCAAATCTTCTGAGTTTAGTGGCTGGCTTCTTCCTACTGCTTTCAAATCTTGGATAACATAAACTCCTTTTCCTGTCCAAAGATTTCTGTTGAAAACCCAAAGCAATCTGTTTTTCATTATTTCTCTGACGTTTTGGAATTCTAGCTCGTTTTGGGCTTCTGAACAATATGCTGAATGAATTAGCGATGCTGTGTAATCTCCTGTTGGAACTTTTTGGTTTTGCGAGAGAATTTTATTGCCTATGTTTCTGTAATTATCTGGGCCTGCTGAAGGGAAAGCAAAAGATATTTCAGTGGATTCGTGGGGAACCCTTATTTTTGTTGCTGTTTCGATTCTTGGCAAGTTTTTATCAGCCATAATTTTTTTAGAAATGGTCTGTATATAAAGTTTTGTTTTGTTGTACTAATTTAAGAGATATAAATATTTATTAATTGCTAATTGCTTTGTTTGACATGCCATATAAGTGTATTCACTGCTCGAAGATGTATTCTGACGGGTCGCAGGAAATTCTGAGCGGATGCGGGGAGTGCGGGAAGAAGTTTTTCTTTTACATCCGAAAAGACCAGCTTGACAAGATAAAGATTAATGCTGAGGAAAATGTTGATTTGAGTTCTGAAGAAAAAATTCAGGTTGAGCAGGATGTAAGAGAAATTGCGGGAATAGCTGACGAGGAAATGCCTGTATTTCTTGATTTTGAAAGCGTTAAAGTGATTCAATCTGGGAAGTATTTATTGGATTTGGGAAAGTTGTTTGCGCAGAACAAGCCGAAAGTTTACAAGCTTGAAGACGGGAAATATATTGTTGATTTGAGCGCTATCCGGAAGGAAGGGCAAGTTTAAAAGTTCTTTTTGCTTTGTAAATTAATGAATTTGAAGAAATTATTAAGAGAGATGGATTTTTCTGTCAGTGCTGAAGAGATGAATTATTTGAAAAGCGAGACTGAAAAAATAGTTGGGTTGTTGAAAAAAGAATCTGGCAGAAATGCTGAAGTTTTTGTAGGGGGAAGTTTTGCCAAGGGAACTTTGACTAAGTCGGAGAATTACGACGTTGATATTTTTGTGAGGTTTTCTAAAAATAAAGATTTGTCGTCGGAGCTGGAGAAGATTATTAGAAAAGTTGCTAAGGCGATGAGATTGAATTATGAGAGATTGCATGGGAGCAGGGATTATTTTAGGGTTATGCCTTCTAAGAAATTGACGTTTGAAATTATTCCTGTTTTGAAAATACGAAAAGTTAAGGAAGCTGGGAATGTTACTGATTTGAGTTATTTCCATGTTAACTATATTCGGAAGAAACTGGCTGTTGGACGGCGCGAGGATGTTGGGCTGGCAAAGCAATTTTGCAAGGCGCTGGGAGTTTATGGAGCTGAATCTTATATCAATGGTTTTTCTGGATATGCTCTTGAATGCTTGATTGTTTATTATGGAAGTTTTGAGAAAATGGTTGGGGCGATGACTAAGATAAAAGAGAAAGAAATAATCGATATTGAAAGATTTTATCGGCAGAAATCAGATGTTTTGGTTGAGCTGAATGAAAGCAAGACATCTGGACCGATTGTTTTGATTGACCCGACGTGGAAGGAGAGAAATGTTTTGGCTGCTTTGAATTGGGATTCTTTTAAGAAATTTCAGGAAGGTGCTAGAAAAGTAATTAAGAAACCAACACGAGAAATGTTTTTAGTCAAGAAGATTGATGTTTCTTCTTTAGAAAAATTTGCCGGGAAAAAAGGCGCGGAGTTTGTTCATGTTCGACTTGAGACAGACAGGCAGGAAGGAGATATTGCGGGGACGAAACTAAAGAAATTTGCTGGTTTTCTTTCTCGTGAATTAGAGAAATATTTTATTATTATGGCTAACGAATTTTCGTATTCTGGCGGGAAGATCGCTGATGTTTATTTTGTTGTTAAAACGCGGGGAGAGATTATTCGCAACGGGCCGCCTGTTAAATTAATTCGCGAAGTGCGGGAGTTTAAAAAAAGAAATCGCAGGACGTTTGTTCGAAGCGGGAAGATTTTTGCGAGGGTTAAGGTTGGGTTTGGTGGGGCTGAATTGGTGGAGAAATTGGGGAGGAGTAATGGGGTGGAGATGGGGATTGTAAAAGTTTTATTGGCAGACTAAATTATTCTAAACAAATTTTGCGAATTCGCTTCGGCGTTGGTAATCCAACGACGTATGGGGATGTATTCAGCACCTTCGGCGATTAAGGGAATACTCCAAACGCGTGGCAACCGCCGTAGTCGCCGAAGTCGTCGCCATTGAAGCTGAGTCTGTTGCCGCCATACTCGCCGAGCGCAGCCACTCTTTGTTCTTCGCCTTCTGTTTCAACACCATCAATGTATGGTTTATTTAATCTGATTTTTTTTGATGCTTCTCCTAATTTTTCAGCGCCTTCAACTCCGCAATTTGCAATTACAAATCCGTCTTTTGCGAAAGTTTCTGGAGTATGTTTGCCTAATTTGTAAGTTTCTTTTGGCGCGAATCTTACTAATTTGTCTTTGCTGAATCTTATTCCATTAACTTCTTTTGCGCCTTTTAATTTTGTTTCTAAATCGTTTACATCTAATGGCTTGCTTCTTCCTACTGCTTTCAAATCTTGGACAACATAAACTCCTTTTCCTGTCCAGAGATTTTGGTTAAAGACCCAAAGCCATCTTCTGTTCATTATTTCTCGGACATTTTGAAATTCTAGCTCGTTTTGGGCTTCTGAACAATATGCTGAATGAATTAGCGATGCTGTGTAATCTCCTGTTGGAACTTTTTGGTTTTGTTTAAGGATTTCTGCGCCGACAGTTTGATAATTTGCTGGACCTATTGAAGGGAAAGCAAAGGCTATTTTACTGGATTCGTGGGGAACCCAAATTTTTGTTGCTCTTTCACTTCTTGGCGTTTTTGCGTTTGTCATTTTATCCTCTGCGAAGTTTTTCTACAAGTCCGCTAGTCAGAGATTCTGAAAGTGCTTTCTCTAATTCTGGTATGCTGCCTAAAATTTCATGAATGTTTTGTAAGTTCGCATTTTTAACGTCAGTTAAGCTGTATCCAAAATTTTGCGCGTGCGCTTCGCGCACTCCACGACGCACCCCGAAGGCCCCGTAGTGACCGTCCAAGTCCCTGTACCTGCAGAGGAAACCGGAGTCGTACTGAGGATGGTCGAACCACAGATAATTAACAATAGCTTGGTTTTTTGAATCTGTAGATAAATTCCAGAGAGGAATTGTTCCTTGCGTGAATTTTTCAAAATATGGTTTAGTGAATTTTCCGAGAGCAAATTTTGATTCATCCATTTCAGAAGTTAATTGAAAGTCTCCTGCTTGCGAAAGAATAATTGCTGTTCTGTCTTCTGGTTCTTTTGCTGTTTCTGATTTAGCTAAGTCTCTTGCTGATTCGTAAACTCCCGCGTTGGCTTCAAAATATTTTCCATTTCTATGCGCTCTTACTGCAGATGACGCCATAATTGGATTCATCAACGGAGAATTTTTAACTAAAACAGTTGGTTCGCCTTTTAGTGCGATCGGCGCTATAGATGTTCTTGAAAAATCATTTGAAAGTGTGGTATCCGAAAATTAGTTCTCAACGCTGATTTATATCAGCCTATGAAATTCACAAAAAAGAGTCTCTTGGAGACTCTACGGCTGAAAGCCGAAGGAAAAGGCAGTTATCAGTCGAGGAAAATAG
>Ga0208958_1000221_pt1 | contig 71985 bp, 75 predicted proteins | sample RifOxyB1_FD_184032 | JGI IMG/M metagenome (GOLD analysis project Ga0208958, IMG submission 184032) | Soil microbial communities from Rifle, Colorado - Rifle Oxygen_injection B1 (SPAdes) | ecosystem: Environmental > Terrestrial > Deep subsurface > Rock core/Sediment | place: Rifle, Colorado...
CCTGATGGTGAGCCTGGCGTTCGTGTTCCTGTCCGCGCCGGACCTGGCGCTGACCCAGCTGATGGTGGAAATGGTCAGCCTGGTCCTGCTGCTGCTCGGCCTGCACTACCTGCCGCCGCGCTCGCCGCCGGAGCGCACACCGCGCCGGCGGCTGCGCGACATCGCGGTAGCGCTGGTCGCGGGCACCGGCGTGGGCCTGCTGGCCTACCAGGTGATGACGCGGCCGGGCGATACGATCAGCGGCGAACTGCTGGCGCGTTCGCTGCCTGAAGCCTACGGCGCCAACGTGGTGAACGTGATCCTGGTGGACTTCCGTGGCTTCGATACCTTCGGCGAGATCACCGTGTTCGGCATCGCCGCGCTGATCGTGCACGCGCTGCTGCGGCGTGCACGCATGGCGCCGGAAAAGGTGATGTCGGGTCCGCCGATCAAGCTGCCGGTTCCCGCGGATCTCGCGCAGATCATGTTCCCGCTGACGCTGACCGTGTCGGTGTTCCTGTTCCTGCGCGGTCACAACGCGCCGGGCGGCGGCTTCATCGCGGGGCTGGTGCTGGCGGTGCCGCTGCTGGTGCAGTACGTCATCCAGGGCGCGGCTTCGGTGGAGTCGCGCTTCGGGTTCGACTACGTGCGCTGCGTCGGCGCGGGCCTGATCGTCGCCGGCGTGAGCGGCGTGGCGTCGATGGCCTTCGGCGTGCCGTTCCTGACCAGCGGGCACCTGGACCTGGAGCTCCCGCTGATCGGGACGGTGCCACTGGCCAGTGCCATCGGCTTCGACACCGGCGTGTACCTGGTGGTGTTCGGCGGCGCCATGTTGATCCTCTCGATGATGGGCACCATCCGCCCGTCGCGCACGCGCGTGTCGCACCTGGGGGTGATGGAACCGGGTGAGCGTTCCACCCGCACCGGAGAACTGCGCTGATGGAACTGGCGATGGCAAGCGCGATCGGCATCCTCACCGCCGCGGGCGTGTACCTGCTGCTGCGCGCGCGCAGCTTCGATGTGATCCTCGGACTGACGCTGCTGTCCTATGCGACCAACCTGCTGATCTTCTCTGGCGGACGGTTGGTGCCGGGAAAGCCGCCGGTGCTCCGCGACGGCGTGCCGGCCGACCTGGCGCACTACACCGATCCGTTGCCGCAGGCGCTGGTGCTGACCGCCATCGTCATCGCCTTCGCGATGACCGCGGTGACCGTGGTGCTGGCGATCCGCAGCCGCGGCGACAACGACAGCGACCACGTGGACGGCTCCAAGGCCGAGCGCGAATTCCTTGCCAGCGAACAGCGCCGGCATGAGGAAGCCCGCGACGCCGCGAAGGCCGACGAGGCGGAGCCGCGCGCATGAACCACCTGCCGGCCCTGCCCATCCTGATCCCGCTGTTCGCCGCGTCGATCGCGCTGTTCTTCGAGCATCGCCGGTTCGGCATGGTGCCGCAGCGCATCGTGGCGTGGACCTCGATCGCGGCGATGCTGGCCGTGACCTGCGTGCTGGTCGGCTCGGCGGCGTCCGGCGAGGTCTCGGTCTACCTGCTGGGCGACTGGCCGGCGCGCCTGGGCATCGTGCTGATGGTGGACCACCTGTCCGCGCTGATGCTGCTGGTCGGGCTGCTGCTCGGTGCGGCGTGCCTGCTGCATGCCTGCGCGGGCTGGGACCGCCGGGCGCCGCACTTCCATGCGTTCTTCCAGTTCCAGCTGATGGGTTTGAACGGGGCCTTCCTGACGGGCGACATCTTCAACCTGTTCGTGTTCTTCGAAGTACTGCTGATCTCCTCGTACGGGTTGATGCTGAGCGGCGGCCGCGGCGAGCGCATGCGTGCCGGCCTGCATTACGTCGCCTTCAACATCGCGGCATCGACGCTGTTCCTGATCGCGCTGGGCCTGCTGTATGGCCTGCTGGGTTCATTGAACATGGCCGAGCTGTCGGTGCGCGTGGCCCAGCTGGCGCCGGACGACGTTGCGCTGGTGCAGGCGGCCGCCGGCCTGCTGTTCGTGGTGTTCTGCGCCAAGGCCGCGCTGCTGCCGATGTATTTCTGGCTGCCGGAAACCTACACGCACGCACCGGCCGCGGTGGCCGGCCTGTTCGCCATCATGACCAAGGTCGGGCTTTACGCGGTGTTGCGGCTGGGCACGCTGAGCTTCGGCGCCTTGGGGCCGCTGGACGGCTTCGCATGGCCGGCGCTGCTGGTGCTGGGCGCGGCGACACTCGTGCTGGCATCGCTGGGCGTGCTGGCGGCCACGCGGCTGCGCGCGCTGGCGGCCTATCTGGTGCTGGGGTCGGCGGCGACGCTGTTCGTCGCGTTCTCGCTGGGAACGGCAGGCACGATGGGTGCGGGGTTGTACTACCTGGTGCACAGCAGTTTCGCCGGTGCGGCGCTGTTCCTGCTGGCCGACCTGATCCGGCGTCGTCGCGGACGCGCGGGCGATCGCAAGGACGTGATCGCGGCGTTGCCGGACAAGACCGTACCCGGCCTGCTGTTCCTGGTGGCGGCGGTGTCGCTGGCGGGGTTACCGCCCTTGTCGGGTTTCATCGGCAAGCTGTTGCTGTTGGAAGCCGTGCCAGCCGGTCCGCGCACGTTCTGGGTGTGGCTGCTGGTGCTGGGTACCAGTTTCATGATGCTGGTCGGGTTGGCGCGCGCAGGCACGCGGCTGTTCTGGCGCGTGGCGCCGTGGCCGGACGCCGGGCAACACCGGTTGGAAGCCTTCACGCCCGAGCACGAGATGGTGCCCGCGCCCTCGCGTCCCCTGGAAACGGCGGCCATCGTGCTGCTGCTCGCTTATGGCGTGGCGCTGGTGGTGGCGGCCGCCCCGGTGCTGGACTACACGCGCGCCACCGCCTTGCAGCTGCTGTCGCCCGGCGACTACGTGGAGCACGTGCGGGCCGCGCTGCCGATCCTGAGGGAGCCCTGAGCATGGCCGCGACGTGGCGCAAGCGCTGGTTGCCGTCGTTGCCGTTGAGCGTGACGGTGTTCTGCTTCTGGCTGCTGATGAATGACGAGATCAGTGTCGGCCAGGTGGTGATGGCGCTAGTGCTGGCCCTGGTGATCCCGCCGTTCGCGGCGCGGCTGGACCGCGAGTTCGCCCGCATCGGCCGGCTGCGCAGCGTGCCGCGCATGTTGGGCGTGCTGCTGTGGGACATCGTGCAGGCCAACGTCACCGTCGCGCTGCAGGTGCTGGGGCCGGAACGGAAGATCCGGCCGGGTTTCATCTGGGTGCCGCTGGACATCGACAACATCCACGGCATCGCCGCGCTGACCAGCATCATCACGCTGACGCCGGGTACGGTGTCGTCGACCCTGTCGGACGATCGCCGCCACCTGCTGGTGCACGTGCTCAACCTGGACGATGCCGACGACGTGATCCGGCAGATCAAGACGCGCTACGAGGCGCCGCTGATGGAGATCTTCCCATGACCCCGCAGACCCTGGTGATGTACGCGGTGATCGGCGCGATGCACGTGGTCGGCGTGGCCATGCTGCTGGCGCTGTACCGGCTGGTGCGCGGTCCCAGCGTGCCGGACCGCATCCTCGCGCTGGATACCCTGTATGTCTGCGCGATCGCGCTGCTGATGCTGTTCGGCATGTACCTGGGCACGGCGGTGTACTTCGAAGCGGCGCTGATCATCGCCATGCTGGGCTTCGTGGGCACGGTGGTGCTGAGCAAGTACGTGCTCCGCCGGGACATCGTCGAATGAGCTGGGTCTTCGCCATCCTGCTGGTGCTGCTGCTCGCGGTGGGCAGCTTCTTCATTCTCGTGGGCTCTTTCAGCCTGGTGAAGCTGTCGGAGTTCTTCAAGCGGCTGCACGGACCGACCAAGGCCAGCACGCTGGGCGTGGGCTGCGTGCTGATCGCCTCGGTGGGGTACCACGCGCTGGGCGGCACGGATCCGCAGCCGCGTGAACTGCTGATCACCGCGTTCCTTTTCATCACCGCGCCGATCAGTGCGCACCTGATGGCGAAGGCGGCGCTGTCGCTGCACATGGCCGAGCGTCCGCCGATGCCCGACGGCGAACCGCCGCAACCGATCGATGCGGTCGACGAAGACGCCCGCCCGGATGCCTGACGCGCCGACGCGCACCGCGCTGGTGTTCGGTGCCAGCGGCCAGATCGGGGAGGCGCTGCTGGCGCGGCTGGCGGGCGGGGGATGGCAGGTGTTCGCGGTGTCGCGTGTGCCGCGTCCACCGGCAGGTGGGGTGACCTGGCTGACCGGCGAGTTCGCCAACGTCGGCGGACTTCCCGAGGCTGTCGACGTGGTCTTCAGCACCGGGCCGCTGGACGGCTTCGCGCAGTGGTATGCGCGCGGGCAGGTCGCCACGCGACGCGTGGTCGCGTTCGGTTCCACCAGCCTGGATACGAAGCAGGCGTCGGCCGACGCCTACGAACGCGACATCGTTGCGCGTTTGCAGGCGGCGGAGCGCCTCGTCTTCGACACCGCCTTAGCCAACGGGGCGTCGGCGACAGTGCTGCGTCCGACGCTGGTCTATGGCGCGGGACGCGACCAGACGCTGGCACGCATCGCGGCGATGGGGCGACGCATGGGTTTTTTCGTGCTGCCGCGGGGCGCCAACGGAAAGCGTCAGCCGGTGCACGTGGACGACCTGGCGCACGCAGCGCTCGCGGTGGTGGACGCGCCTGCCACGGATGGCAAGGCGTATGCGCTGCCGGGCGGTGAGACGCTCGCCTATCGCGACATGGTGGCGCGTACGCTGGCGGCGCTGGACCCGCCCGCAAAACTCTGGGAGGTGCCGATGCCGGTGTTCAGGACCGCGTTGTGGCTGGTCCGCAACGCCGGCATGATGCGCGGCCTGACCGATGACGCGGTCGCGCGCATGCGTGAGGACCTGGTGTTCGATGCCTCACCGGCGTGGCGCGATTTCGGGTATGCGCCAAGACCCTTTGAGCCTGATGCAAAAGCGGTGCGCCGGCAGTGTGTCGGCGGCTGAATTCCCGTAGTCCCAAGCGATTTTAGTCGCCAGTGGCGACCCCATAAGAAACCAGTTTTGCCTTCACGTGGGTGACATCCCGCAACGTTTTCAGGTCGAAGCCATCCACTACCGATCGCGTGATGACGATCCTGTCGCCGATCTTTGGTTGGCCATGTTTCTGGGGTAAACGCAGGGTGACCTCGACGTTGTGGCCGACGTACTCGAAGCAGTCCGTGTAGCTTTCCGATGCAGCATCTTTGTCCACCTGTGCAGACACTACATTCACCTTGAAGTCGAACATGCGAGGGGTGCGATCCACGGCTGGCCTAGCGGACTCGACCAGGCCTTCCATGCGACAAAACTCGAACCAGGAGGCTTCGGCGCGCAATGGCAGCATGACGACCGAAAGAAGAACGACCGTCTTCGTGAGCTTCATCCCTGGATGCTTCAATACTTCCAGCCCATCTTCCGATAGAACTTGCTGAGCACCCACACCGGCCCGATCAGCAGGTAGGTAAGGTCGGTCAGGAAGCTGGGCTTCTTGCCTTCGATCTTGTGGCCGATGAACTGCGCGATCCAGGCCAGCACGAAGACGGCGATGGCGAGGTAGAGCAGGTTCTGCAGGCCCAACAGCGCTTCCAGCCAGCGCGTCAGCCAGGCCATCGCGATGAAGATGGCCAGCATGCCGAAGCCCAGTGGGCGCGACAGTTTGTAGTAGTACATCCAGGCGGCGAACATCGCCAGGGCCGCCCACGCGCCGGACTTGATCCAGGTGCCGAACACCGGGATGCACCACAGCAGTGCCACCACCGTCCACAGGATGGTGGGCACGGCGAACACATGGATCAGCTGGTTGGTGTCGTTCTGGTGGTCGCCGGAATAGCTGGCGAACCAGCGGTCCACCGGACGTTGCGCGGTCGCGTTCATTCATCCCTCCCGAGGGTGGCAGTGCGGCAGGGTATGGAGCATACCCCAGCCCGTCGGGCGCTGCCGGCCCGGCCGTCAGGCCGGTGGAGAGGTTCGACCGTGGGAGCGACGTCAGTCGCGATCAGCCTGGCCGCGGCCTTCCATCGCGACTGACGTCGCTCCCACAGGGGTCAATCGATCACGATGCCGGCCAGCTTCTGCAGCGCCTCGGCGTACTTGGCGCGCGTGCGCTCGATGACCTCGGACGGCAGCGACGGCCCGGGTGCGGTCTTGTTCCAGTCCAGCGTCTCCAGGTAGTCGCGCACGAACTGCTTGTCGTAGCTCGGCGGGCTGGTGCCGACCTCGTACTGGTCCGCGGGCCAGTAGCGCGAGGAATCCGGCGTCAGCATCTCGTCCATGATGTAGAGGCGGCCGTCCTCGTCGGTGCCGAACTCGAACTTGGTGTCGGCCAGCAGGATGCCGCGTTCGGCGGCGAAGTCGGCGGCGAAGCGGTAGATGCGCAGGGTGGCATCGCGCACGCGTTCGGCCAGTTCCGCGCCCACGGTCTTCACCATGGCGTCGAAATCGATGTTTTCGTCGTGGTCGCCGACGGCGGCCTTGGTCGACGGTGTGAAGATCGGTTCGGCCAGCTTCTCGGCCTGGCGCAGGCCGTCGGGCAGCTCGATGCCGCTGACCTTGCCGGTGCGCTGGTAGTCCTTCCAGCCGCTGCCGATCAGATAGCCGCGGGCGATCGCTTCCACCGGCACGGGCTTGAGCTTCTTCGTCACCACCGCGCGCCTGGCATACAGCGACGCATCCACGCCGGCCGGCAGCACCGACGCGACATCGATGCCGGTCAGGTGGTTGGGCATCAGGTGCGCGGTCTTGGCGAACCAGAAATTGGAGATCTGGCAGAGCATCTCGCCCTTGCCGGGAATCGGGTCGGGCAGCACCACGTCGAACGCGGACAGGCGGTCGGTGGCCACCATCAGCAGGCAGTCGCCCTCGGGCGCATCGGCGGGCAGGCGGTCGCGGGGCAGGTCGAACACGTCGCGGACCTTGCCGCGGTGGCGCAGGGTGAGGCCGGGCAGATCGGATTGGAGCAACGTCGTGGGCACAAACACTCCTTGGGGAGTTCCGGAAACCAGCGAGGCGTACAGCGTCGTGGGGGCGTGCGGCAGGCCGTGCGCCCGTGCCCCGGGCGGCCCTTCACCCGCTGCTGCGGGGCCAGGTACCGGACCGGGCCGCGTAGTGTACGGCGCTTGGGGCCCGCGTGTGCCGTAAAATGACGCGATTGCCGGAGAAGGCGGGCCGAATGAAGCGCTGGTACGGAAAACTGCTGGGATTCGTGGCCGGTTGGCTGCTGATGCGCCACCCGCTGGGCGGCCTGGTCGGCCTGATCATCGGCCATGCGTTCGACGAGGACTGGTTCCGGCTCAGCCGCGACAACCCGTACCGGGTGTTCGACCTGACCAGCGATGCCAGCGACGCCGAGATCGACCAGGCCTATCGCCGGCTGATCTCCCAGTACCACCCCGACAAGATGGCCGGCGCCGCGGATGATCTTCGCCGCCAGGCCGAACGCAAGGCCGGCGAGATCAACGCCGCCTACGACCGCATCAAGACCCTGCGCAAGCGCAAGTGAGCCCCTCCATGTCGAACTGCATCATCGCCCCGTCCATCCTGTCCGCCGACTTCGCCCGCCTGGGCGAGGAAGTCGACAACGTGCTGAAGGCCGGCGCCGACTGGGTGCACTTCGATGTGATGGACAACCATTACGTGCCCAACCTGACCATCGGCCCGATGGTGTGCAGCGCGCTGCGCAAGCACGGCGTCACCGCGCCGATCGATGTGCACCTGATGGTGGAGCCGGTGGACCGCATCGTGCCGGACTTCGCCGAGGCCGGCGCCAGCATCATCAGCTTCCACCCGGAAGCCTCGAAGCACGTGCACCGCACCATCCAGCTGATCAGGTCGCTGGGCTGCAAGGCCGGCCTGGTGCTCAACCCCGGCACGCCGGTCGAGGTGCTGGACTGGGTGCTGCCGGAACTGGACCTGGTGCTGCTGATGTCGGTGAACCCCGGCTTCGGCGGGCAGGCCTTCATCCCGTCGGCGCTGGACAAGCTGCGCGCCGTGCGCGCGATGATCGACAAGACCGGCAAGGACATCCGCTTGGAGATCGACGGCGGCGTGAAGGCCGACAACATCGGCCAGATCGCGGCGGCGGGCGCGGATGCCTTCGTCGCCGGTTCGGCGATCTTCAACGCCCCGGACTATGCGGATGTCATCGCCCGCATGCGCGCCGCGGTCGCAGACGCGCGCGGCGCCTGACAAAGCAGAAGGGCGATGGCTTTCGCCACCGCCCCGGAAGAATTGGAGGCTGATCCTGCCTCCGCCCGTCGTCCCTGCTATGGCCTTCTACACTACGGATGGTGTGTGACGGGAAAATGACGATGGCGTCGTCTGTCGTGGGAGCGACGTGAGTCGCGAACATCGTGCTCGAGACCTTGGGCTGCCACTGGGATCGCGCTGCCTGGCTGAAAAGCTCGCGACTCACGTCGCTCCCACGACGGACCGGCTATGCTCGCGCCACTCCCAAGGACTCCCCATGACCTCACCCTGCTGGCGCCTGATCCTCAACGGAAAATCCGCCGGTGACGACGACCTGCGCGGGGCCGTGCAGAGCCTGCGCGAGTCGGGCATCGCCCTGGAGGTGCGCGTCACCTGGGAAGACGGCGATGCCGAGCGCTATGTCGCCGAGGCCATCGCCGACGGCGTCGATACGGTGATTGCGGCCGGCGGGGACGGCACCTTGAGTGAGGTCGCCGCCACGCTGGCGCATCGCGACGCGAACGCCGAGGCGCTGCCCTCGCTGGGACTGGTGCCGCTGGGCACCGCCAACGATTTCGCCACGGCAGCCGGCATCCCCGACGGACCGCTGGCGGCGTTGCAGCTGGTTCGCGAGGTGGTGGCCGCGCCGCTCGACCTGTTGCGCATCGACGCCGACGATGGCATCCACTGGTGCGCGAACCTGGCCAGTGGTGGCTTCGGCACCGAAGTGACGGTGGAAACGGACGAGGGGCTGAAGAAGATGCTCGGCGGCTTGGCGTACCTGATTACCGGCATCGCTCGGCTCGGCCGCATCGATCCCCTGCAGGCCCGGCTGCGCGGACCGGACTTCGCGTGGGAGGGCGACCTGATCGCCCTCGGGATCGGCAACGGCCGGCAGGCCGGGGGCGGCCAGGCGCTGTGCCCCGATGCGCTGGTCGACGACGGCCAGCTGGACCTGACGATCGTTCCCGACCTCTCCGGCGATGTCGCGGCCACCGTGGGCACCCTGATCAAGGAGGGCAAGCATGCGGCACTGGACCGGGTGGCGACCCGCATCCGCCTTCCGTGGGTGGAGCTGGCCTCCGACGAACCGCTGACGCTCAATCTGGATGGGGAGCCGGTGGCCTCCCGCCGCTTCCGCGTCGACTGCGTGGCGGGGCGCGTGCGGATGCACCTGCCCCTGGCGTGCCCGTTGCGCCTGAAACCATGCGCATAGTGGTCGGTCGGCGGCCGCATCGGGTAGAGTAGGGGCGTGTCCCACCCCACGCGCCCGCTTTCCCAATTTTCCGCACGCCGCAGCTGGCGATGGTGGCCCGTAGCCGTCGCCCGCCCCGCCATCGCGTCCCGGAAGGAAAGCCCGCTTGATCCCGCACGACCCGTTCCAGCAGTTCGCTGCTGAAGGCTTCAATCGCATCCCCGTTGTCCGTGAAGTGCTGTCCGACCTGGACACGCCGCTCTCGGTCTACCTGAAGCTCGCCGACGCGCCGCACACCTACCTGTTCGAATCGGTGGAAGGCGGCGAACGCTTCGGTCGCTACTCCATCATCGGCCTGCCGGTGCGGCGCGTGGTCACCTTCCATGGCCATCGCCTGGAAATCCGTGACCAGGGCCAGCTGGTCGAGGCGCGCGAGGTCGAAGACCCGTTCGCCGAAGTCGAGGCGCTGCGTGCGGCGTATTCGGTGCCGCGCCTGCCGGACCTGCCGGGGTTCACCGGCGGCCTGGTGGGCTGGTTCGGCTTCGAGTGCATCGGCTATATCGAGCCGCGCCTGGCCACGGGCGACAAGCCGGACGAACTCGGTACGCCCGACATCCTGCTGATGCTGTCGGAGGAAGTCGCGGTCTTCGACAACCTCAAGGGCCGTCTCTATCTGATCGTGCACGCCGATCCACGCGAACCGGGTGCGTGGGAACGGGCGCAGGCGCGGCTGGATGCGCTGACCGCCAAGCTGCGCCAGCCCGGCTCCTATCCCGCGCCGATCACCCGCGACGTGCTGGACGAAAGCCACTTCGTGTCCGGCTTCACCCACGACGGCTTCATCGCCGCGGTGGAGCAGTCGAAGGAATACATCCGCGCCGGCGACATCTTCCAGGTGGTGCTGAGCCAGCGCCTGAGCGTGCCGTTCAATGCGCGTCCCGTCGATGTGTACCGCGCGCTGCGCGCGCTGAATCCGTCGCCGTACATGTACTTCCTCGATGTCGGCGACGTGCAGGTGGTGGGTTCGTCGCCGGAGATCCTGGTGCGCCTGGAGCAGGGCGAGGTCACCGTGCGCCCGATCGCCGGCACCCGTCCGCGTGGGAAGACGCACGACGAGGATCTCGCGCTGGAAGCCGAGTTGCTCGCCGATCCGAAGGAACGTGCCGAGCACCTGATGCTGATCGACCTGGGCCGCAACGACACCGGCCGGGTGTCGGAGGCCGGCACGGTGCAGGTGGGCGAGCAGTTCGTCATCGAGCGCTACAGCCACGTCATGCACATCGTCAGCGAAGTCACCGGCAGGCTGCTGCCCGGACTGAGCTATGCCGACGTGCTGCGTGCGACGTTCCCGGCCGGTACGGTCAGCGGCGCGCCGAAGATCCGCGCGCTGGAAGTGATCCGCGAACTGGAGCCGATCAAGCGCAATGTCTACGCCGGCAGCATCGGCTACATCGGCTGGCACGGCGATGCCGACACCGCCATCGCCATCCGCACCGCCGTCATCAAGGACGGCCGCCTGCACGTGCAGGCCGGCGCCGGCATCGTCTACGACTCCGATCCCGAGAAGGAATGGGACGAGACGATGAACAAGGGCCGCGCGCTGTTCCGCGCGGTCGCGGAAGCGGCGAAGGGCCTGTGATGGAGATCGCCACAGACAACGCCAGGATCAGCCTGCGCAACGACTACAGCGAGGGCGCGCACCCACGCCTGCTGCAGGCGTTGGCTGTCGCGAGCGCCGAGGTCAACCGGGGCTATGGTCTCGATGTCCACAGCGCACGCGCCGCCGCGCTGATCCGCGACCGCCTGGGTCGCGACGCCGACGTCCATTTCCTGGCCGGTGGCACCCAGACCAACCTCGTCGCGCTGGCGGCTTTCCTCCGTCCGCACGAAGCGGTGATCGCGCCGGCCAGCGGCCATATCGCCACGCACGAGACCGGCGCCATCGAGGCCAGTGGCCACAAGGTGCTGACGGTCGCCGCGCCGGACGGCAAGCTGAGTCCGGCGCTGATCCGGCCGTGCATCGACGCCCACCACGGCGAGCACATGGTGAAGCCGCGGCTGGTCTACATCTCCAACAGCACGGAATGGGGAACCGTCTACAGCGCCGAGGAACTGCAGGCGCTGGGCGGCTTCTGTCGCGATCACGGCCTGCTGCTCTACGTCGACGGCGCGCGTCTTGCCTCGGCGCTGACGACCGAAGGCAATGACGTCGACCTCGCCTTGCTGGCCGGGCAGGCCGATGCGTTCTACATCGGTGGCACCAAGAACGGTGCGCTGCTGGGCGAGGCGCTGGTCATCGTCAATCCGGTCCTGCGCACGGATTTCCGCCACATCATCAAGCAGCGCGGTGCGATGCTGGCCAAGGGCATGGTGGTGGGTGCGCAGTTCGAAGCGCTGTTCGAGGACGGTCTGTACTTCGTGCTGGCCACGCATGCGAATGCCATGGCGGCGCGGCTGCGCGAGATCCTGCAGCGGGCCGGCGTGCCGATGGCCGTCGACTCGCCCAGCAACCAGGTGTTTCCGGTGCTGCCGGACGCGGTGGTGGAGCGCCTGCGGTCGTTCGTCGAGTTCGAAACCTGGGAGCGGCGAGGCGACGGGACCACGGTGATCCGGCTGATGACGTCGTGGGCGACGCCGGAGTCCGACATCGAAGCGTTCGCGGCGACTTTCTCCGCGCTGTATACAGAGGGTCGGGCCGTTGGTGCCGCCCAGCAGGCACAAGGAGCCTGACCGATGCTGTTGATGATCGACAACTACGACAGCTTCACCTACAACCTCGTGCAGTACCTGCAGTCGCTGGGTGCCGAGGTGAAGGTGGTGCGCAACGATGCGATGACGGTGGATGAGATCGCGAAGCTCGCGCCCGAGCGCATCGTCATCTCGCCCGGCCCGTGCACGCCGAATGAAGCAGGCGTCTCGCTGGAGATCATCGAACGGCTGGGTGCGAACACGCCGATCCTGGGTGTGTGCCTGGGCCATCAGAGCATCGGCCAGGCCTACGGCGGCCACGTCATCCGCGCGGGCCGCATCATGCATGGCAAGACCTCGTGTATCCGTCACGAAGGCAAGGGCGTGTTCGCCGGCCTGCCGGATGCCTACGAGGCCACGCGCTACCACTCGCTGGTGGTGGAGCGCAGCAGCCTGCCGGATGCGCTGGAAGTCACCGCCTGGACCGAGAACGAGGACGGCAGCTTCGAGGAAATCATGGGTCTGCGCCATCGCGAATATCCCGTGGAAGGCGTGCAGTTCCACCCCGAGTCGATCCTGACCGAGCACGGGCACGCGCTGCTGAAGAACTTCCTCGAACGATGACGCAGGGCGGGCCTCGGCCCGCCATCGCCATGCCGGTGGGCCAGGGCCCACCCTACGGAGCCGACATGCCACTGACCCCACAAGAAGCCCTCCAGCGCACCATCGAGCACCGCGAAATCTTCCACGACGAGATGGTCGACCTGATGCGCCAGATCATGCGCGGCGACGTCTCGCCGACCATGACGGCCGCCATCCTGACCGGGTTGCGCGTGAAGAAGGAGACCGTCGGCGAGATCGCCGGCGCCGCCACGGTGATGCGCGAGTTCTCGCGCACCGTCGAAGTCGCCGACCGCACGTATCTGGTCGACATCGTCGGCACCGGCGGCGACGGTTCCCACACCTTCAACATCTCCACGTGCTCGATGTTCGTCGCGGCCGCGGCCGGCGCGCGCATCGCCAAGCATGGCAATCGCAGCGTGTCGTCGAAGTCCGGCAGCGCCGACGTGCTGGAAGCGCTGGGTGTCAGCATCGAACTGCAGCCGGAGCAGGTGGCGCAATCCATCGCGCAGACAGGAATCGGCTTCATGTTCGCGCCCATCCATCACCCCGCGATGAAGGTGGTCGCGCCGGTGCGGCGCGAAATGGGCGTGCGCACCATCTTCAACATCCTCGGTCCGCTGACCAATCCCGCGGGTGCGCCCAGCATCCTGATGGGCGTGTTCCATCCGGACCTCGTCGGCATCCAGGCCCGCGTGCTGCAGGAGCTGGGTGCCGAGCGCGCGCTGGTGGTCTGGGGTCGCGACGGCATGGACGAACTGTCGCTGGGCGCAGGTACGCTGGTCGGCGAACTTCGCGACGGCGAAGTGCGGGAATACGAACTGCACCCGGAAGACTTCGGCATCGCGATGGCCGCCAGCCGCAACCTGCGCGTGGCCGACGCGGCCGAGTCGAAGGCGATGCTGCTGGGCGTGCTGGACAACAAGACCGGCCCCGCCCGCGAGATCGTGGTGCTGAACGCGGGTGCGGCGCTGTACGTGGCCGGCGTGGCGGAGAGCATCGAGGATGGCATCGCCCGTTCGCGCGATGCCATCGCCAGCGGCCGGGCCCTGGAGCGCCTGCAGCAGTTCGTTGCGACCACGCAGGCCCTGGGCCTGTCGCATGGGGAGGCATGACATGGCCGCCAGCGGATTCGCCTGCCTACCCAAACCCCCTTATTACGCGGTGATTTTTTCGTCGCTGCGCAACAGCCAGGATGAGGCCGGCTACGGTGCCATGGCTGAGCGGATGGTCGAACTGGCGCAGCAGCAGCCGGGGTTCCTCGGGATGGAATCCACCCGCGGGGCGGATGGTTTCGGCATCACCGTGGCGTACTGGGAAAGCGAGGCCGCGATCCTCGCCTGGCGCCAGCATGCCGAGCACACGGCCGCGCGCGAGCGGGGCCGGCGGGACTGGTACGACCACTTCGAACTGCGGGTCGCCAGGGTCGAGCGGGCCTACGGCTGGGACCGCGGAACCGCCGAGGGCCGCGGATAGTGCGAAAATACGGGCCCCGTACGGGCGGTGTCTGCCTGAGGACTGCATGAGCGACATCCTGACCACCATCCTCGCCCGCAAGGCGGACGAGATCGCCGAGCGCAGCGCCCGCGTCTCGCTGGCCGACCTGCGAGCGCGCGTCGCCGATGCGCCGCCCACGCGCGGCTTCGCCGACGCACTGAACGCGATGATCGCGCAGGGCGATCCGGCGGTGATCGCCGAGGTGAAGAAGGCCAGTCCCTCGAAAGGCGTGATCCGCCCGGACTTCCGTCCTGCCGATATCGCCGTCAGTTACGAGTTCGGCGGCGCGGCCTGCCTGTCGGTGCTGACGGATGTGGACTTCTTCCAGGGCGCGGACGATTATCTGCGCCAGGCGCGCGACGCATGCACGCTGCCCGTGCTGCGCAAGGACTTCACCGTCGATCCGTACCAGGTGTACGAAGCGCGTGCGTTGGGCGCGGACTGCATCCTGCTGATCGTGGCGGCGCTGGACGACGGCCAGCTGGTCGACCTGTCCGGCCTGGCCATGCAGCTGGGTATGGACGTGCTGGTGGAAGTGCACGACATCGACGAACTGGAGCGCGCCCTGCAGGTGCCGGTGCCGCTGGTCGGGATCAACAACCGCAACCTGCGCACCTTCGAGGTCAGCCTGGACACCACGCTGGCGATGAAGGACGCGGTGCCCAAGGACCGGCTGCTGGTCACCGAAAGCGGCATCGTGGTGCCGGAGGATGTCGCCACGATGCGCGATGCGGGCGTGAATGCGTTCCTGGTGGGCGAGACCTTCATGCGCGCCGAAGAACCCGGCGAGGCCCTGCGTCAGCTATTCTTCGCGACATGACGGACGCTCCTTATCCGACGCCGCGTGCCGATGCGCCGGTTGTCGTCTTCGACTTCGACCACACGCTTTACGATGGCGATTCCGGCGGCCATCTGGTCAAGTGGCTGATCCAGCGCAATCCGCTGCGCATGATCGCGGCCTTGGCCGCATCCGTCGTGCTGGGCCCGATGGTGGCGTTCCTGCCGACGCGGCGTCGCGGCATCTCCGGGTACATCTGGATCGGCACGTTCGGCCTGCACGGCCGGCGCAGCTTCGATGCGCTGATCGACCAGTACGTGGCCATCCATCGCGAGGACGTGCAGCGACGCCTGCTGCCGCATGCGCTGGAGGTGTTCCGCGAGCATCGGGCTACCGGCGACCGCGTCGTCGTCGCGACCGGCGCCCCGCCCGAACTGGCGCGCGCCATCCTCAGTTTCGTCGCGCACGAAGACGTGCCGGTGATCGGCACGGCCGTCGGCCCGCGCCTGGGCGCGGTCGTGGCCACGCGCCACTGCCACAACGAAGAGAAGATGCGCATGCTGCGCGAGCGCGGCTATGGCGAGATCGCGGTGGCGTACTCCGACAGCAGCGCCGACCTGCCATTGCTGAAGGCGGCCCGCGCGCCCGTGGTGGTCAACCCGAAGCCGGCGCGCGTGGACATGTTCAGGCGCGTGCTGCCGCCGGGAACCCCCATCCTCAACTGGGGCTGCAGGGAGCGGGGTGGGGCGGCGGCTTCCTAGGCGCCCGCCGCGTCAGAGGCGCTCGGGCGCGTTCCAGTCCTTGATCAGGTCGGCGAACTCGATCTCCGCAAAGTCTCGGTACTCGCCTGCATCGTAGAAGCGGCCGTAACACCCCTTGCAGCTCTCGAACCAGATGTGAGGCTGCAACGGGTCGACCATCCGGATCAGGTCGCGATGGCCCACGCACGCGGGACATTTGATCCGGTCGATCTTGTTGTACTGCTCGCCCTGGACCGGATCGCCGACATCGAGCTCGGCAGCCCGGTCTTTCAGCGTTTCGTGATCCACCATCTCGAACCACAGGCCTCTGCACCCTTCGCAGCGATGCACGTTCGCTTGCGCCATGGCGATCGGTTCCATCGTGCTGTGGCATTTCGGGCATTGCATGAAAAGACCTCGGAAGGCGGGTGAGCAGACCGCTGGATTCTAACCGGGCGCCGCTTTGCCGTGCGAACGGCTGCGATGGCTAGAGTCGCAGGGGTTCCACCGCCACCTTCGGCAACAGCCGCCGGGTGAAGTAGCTCTCTTTGTAGTAGCGCACCTTCCGGCACAGGATCGGATGGGCCAGACCTTCGTACAGCACGATTTCCTTCTCCGGCCCCATGGCCTTGAGTTCCTGGGGCAACATCAGGGCGCGCTTCTCCAGCACCTCGTTATCCGAGACATTTCGCCCCTGTCCATGCGAGCGGGTCCGTGCGCGGCGGCCGATCGTCGTATAGCCCAGCATTTCCGAATAGTCGTTGGCGTCCTGCTGCTCGCGGGGCGCATAGATGATCTGCAGCGCGTGGTTGGTGATGATGGTGCGCGAAAGCTCCTTGCCGTAGACCGCATCCAGCTGCGCCATCGACTGGATGATGGGCAGCAGCCGCAGGTTGTAGCCGGCCATGTAGGCGACGGCCTTGGAGATGATGTCCACGCGTCCGATCGAGGTGAACTCGTCCATCAGCAGCAGGCACTGGTGCTTCAGCGACGCATCGTTCTGCGGCAACGTCTTGGTGTTGACGTTGATCAGCTGGCTGAAGAACAGGTTCACGATCAACCGACTCTCGGCAAGCTTGTTCGGCTGGATGCCGACGTAGATCGTCATCCGACGCCGACGCACGTCGTCGAGGCGGAAATCGTCCTCGCTGGTCGCCGCGTCGAGCACCGGGTTTAGCCACGGATTCAGTGGCTCCCGGAACGAACCGATGATGGACGCGAACGTCACGTCGGCCTGCGAGAGCAGGCCGGAGAACGCCGTACGGGACTGCTGGCTGAGGAAGGTCGCTTCCACGAGCTTCTGCAGGTAGGGTTTCAGCTCTCCGCCGTCACCGGATGCGAGCCGCAGCACCGCGCCCAGGGTGGGCTTCTCGGCAGTACGGTCGTGCTCGTGCCGCTCGAACAGATACAGCGCGAACGCCAGAAACGCATTGCGCGCCTGGCTGACCCAGAACTTGTCCTTGTCGTCGCCATCGGGGTAGAGCATCGCGGCGATGCTCTGCAGGTCGGAAACGCGGAAGGCAGGGTCCGGCGACACGTAGGTCATCGGATTCCACCGATGGGTCCGGCGATCTTCCGCGAACGGATTGAACAGGTACACCTCGTGCCCGATCGATTGCCGCCAACCCGAAGTGAGGTCGAAGTTCTCCTGCTTGATGTCGAGCACCACCGCGGATTCGCGATAGTCCAGGAGATTCGGTATCACGATACCCACGCCCTTGCCCGAACGGGTGGGGGCGGCCAGGATCACGAACTGCTGACCGCGCAAGCGCAGCAGCTTGCCGTTCATCTGGCCCACGACGATGCCGTCGTCCCCACCGCCAAGGAATCCCTTCCTGCCCAGATCGACCATGCCGGCGAACCTGGCCCGGCCGTGGAGGTTACGGTGACTGCGCAACTTGTAGATCATCACCACCAATGCAGCCCACGCCAGCAGCATCAGTCCGCCGCCGATCGCGCCCGCAGTCTTGATGCGCCAGGCGTAAGGCTGTACGCGCGGGTGGTCCAGGTGCCTCAGATAGTCGAAGTAGGTGCTCCATCCGACCTGCCCACCATCCAGGCCGAGGAACAGCAGCGAGAGATAGCCGGCCAGATAGATCGCCGCCAAGAGGGCGGCGATGCCGAGCACGACGCTTGCCAGAATACGCACGTTTCCCAAGAGTCCCCCTGTCACCGATTCCATTCACACGGCCGTGTGCCGCCTTTCGCCCGTCGTCAGCGCTGTCCTGCGGGTTCGCTGCCGTCCGCGGCTGCGCCATCGACCAGCACATACTCCCCGTTCTTCTCCCACCGGCGCAGGCCCTCCTCGAGCTTGATGCAGGGCGCCCCATCGCAGGCGGTGATCGTCACGTGACGCAGGGCTTCCAGTACCTCCGCATTCACGTGCGCGCGCTGAGCGCGCTGCACGTTGTGCCATGACGCATAGCCGGTCCCCGCCACCAACAGCAGGCATGCCACTGCGATGGCCCCCAGCGTACCCGCACCCAGGAAGCGCAGCCGTCTTTCGAGTGCCGCCTGCTCGTGTTGAAGACGATCCGTCACCTGCTTCAGGCGCGCCGTGGTGTCGAGAATCGCCTGCGTCGCAGCGGGCACCTTCTCCGACAGCGCCGAGGAAACGGCAGAACCTGCGTGCTCGACAAGCTCGCGCTTCCCTTCCTCGATCGTCCTTCGTACCACGATCGCTGCGCCCTGAAGATCCTGCGCCGAGGCCTGCTGCGAAGCCGCTGCCTGCTCGCACTTTTCCTTGAGGTGGGCGGCGAGCAGTGCTGCATTGGCGACGAATTCATCCATCTTCGACGAGTCCATATCCATCCCTGTTCGATGTGAAGCGAGGTGATCGACCTTTTTCAGAATGCTGCACAACGTTAGGTACTTCAATATCCAGCTGATGCTGGTCGCACGCATGTCTCAGTCATCTAGGTGAATCCGATTTTCACATTGGATGTGACGCGGTGCGTACTTTCACAATCACCTTCACGTCCATGAGTGAAGTAATGATCGTCGCTTCACGAATATGCAATAAACAGCTTGTTTTATGGGGTTTCGTGCGCATGCGTCGGGGGCAGCGAATGTTCATACACATGTTTACTCGAGTAAGTGTCTTGACGGCACAAAATCGCGTGGATATGTTCGGCGCGAATGTCGTGATGCAGTACGCGGATCGGATGTGATTCGCGAATGCCACCGTTTCAACGGAGCGTTAACCACATGGATGCGTACAGGGGGTATGGCACGGGCCTTCAATCCGTGCGCGGTGAAGATCGCGGCTTGCCCGCGGATCCCGATGCGCGTTCGCGCACTGCCGCCCACACACAATCTTCAGTACCGCGGAGCGTCCAGCGATGGGGCGCAGCGGATGGGTGTTGCCGACGATTGCAGGGTGGTCTACACGTGAGTGGAAACGCTGTCTTTCGCGCGTCTCTGATGGCGGGCGTGATCTTTGCGGTGATGGGAATGGCGGGGTGCGCGACGCCCACGCCGAAAGACGTAGGTGGACGTTGGCGTCCGGTGAACCGTTTCGCCGAGGTGCCTCAGGCCATTCCACTCCAACAGGCCTACATCTATCAGGCGTCCCCGGCGGACTCCACCCTGAAAACCATGCTCGGCCGGTGGGCAAGGGATGCGCGCCTCACGCTGTCCTACCTGCACCCGAACGACTACACGCTGCATTCGCCGGTTGCGCAGATCCGGACCGGCAGTCTCGAGGATGCGGCGAGTGCGCTTTCGGCCGCTTATGCCGAACAGGGCGTCCGGGTGGTGGTCGAGCGTCCGCGGATCATCGTGAGCCAATCGTTGCCGCCGCCCGCCGACGCAGCGCCTTCCGCGCCCACCGGTGACTGAGGGCGAACATCCCATGTTCAAGAAGAAGACCTCGTCGCCGGACATCGATCGTGCAGTAGCACAGGGCGTCAGCTTCGAGTTGACTCTGGCCGAACGCGCGCGGAAGAGCGAGCGCAGGGCCTGGCTCGTCGCGTGGTCCGCGATCGTGATGTCGCTGATCCTCGCCGGCGGCTATTTCATCTTTCTGCCGTTGAAGGAGAAGGTGCCCTATCTGGTGATGGCCGATCCCTACACGGGAACGGCCAGTGTGGCGCGCCTGTCCGGCAACTTCCAGGACCGCGACGTCACCACGGAGGAAGCGATCAACAAGAGCAACGTGGCGCAGTTCGTGCTGGCACGGGAATCCTACGATTCCGGATTGATAGGCCAGCGCAATTGGAGGACCACGCTGTCGATGGCGGGGCCCGCGGTCGCGCCCGCCTATGTGGCACTGCACTCGGAAAGCAACCCCGAGCGACCGTTCCGGCTCTATGGCAGTGGTCGCGCGGTACGCGTCCGAATACTCAGCATCGTGCTGATCGGCGGAACCGAGGGTCGGCGCCCCACCGGTGCGACCGTTCGTTTCCAACGCAGTGTCTACGAGAAGGGGCGGGGCATCTCTCAGGCGCTGGACAGCAAGATCGCCACGATGGAGTTCACCTACAGCCCTGACCTCCGCCTCAACGAAGAGGACAGGCTGCTCAATCCTCTGGGGTTCCGGGTCACCAACTATCGCGTGGACGAGGACTTCGCTTCCGCGGCGCTGCCGGAGCGGGAGTTCCCCGCGCCCCCGTCCTCTGCCGACATGGCGCCTGCCGTGCCGTCAACCGCTGCAGGCACGAACGGAGCGGTCGCGACGGCGCCAGGCCCGGACCAGATGCCAGGCGAGAACGATTTGTCGACAGCGCCGCTGCCTGCGGAACAGTCGGAATCCGAGACCGGAAACGGAGTGCCCCAACGATGAGGTGGAAGGACGCCATGATGCGTTTGGTCACGCTAGGCGTGCTGCTTATGGTAGCGCCCGCGTACGCGCAGGTGATCGAGCAGTACACGTACGCGCCGGACAAGGTCTATCCGGTACGCACGGGCCTGGGCATCACGACCCAGATCGAATTGTCGCCGCACGAGGAGATCCTGGACTTCAGCACCGGCTTCAGTGGCGGATGGGACATCAGTCGCCGCGGCAACGTGTTCTACCTGAAGCCGAAGAACGTCGATGTTGACACCAATCTGCTGGTGCGCACCGCCGCGCATTCCTACATCTTCGAGCTGAAGGTCGTCGCCACGGACTGGCGCGTGCTCGACCAGGCGAGGGCGGCTGGCGTGCAGTACCGCATCACGTTTGTCTATCCGGGCGATACCAGTTTCGCGGGCACGGCAGACAAGCCGCAGGATGTCGCCTCCGAACTGAATACCGAAGTCGAACCCGGGCGGCCGTACTACTTCAACTACGAATACTCCCAGCGCAGGCGTGGCCCGGCGTGGTTGGTGCCGGCGACCGTCTACGACGATCGCCGCTTTACCTACATTCGCATGGGCGATCGCACACGCTTCCCCAGCGGGAACTTCCCGGCCGTATTCGCGCGCGAGAGCGAGCACGGCGATGAGTTCGTCGTCAATTCGACGGTACAGGACGACACCATCGTTGTGCACGGCACCTATCCCTATTTGGTCATCCGCCATGGCAACAACGTGGTGGGTCTGCGCAGGAGCCCGGAATGACGACCCAGACGCCACACGACCATCCCGACGGTGGGCCGGAACGGATGGGGCCGCAGAATCCCTACGAGGCCGCCCGGCATGTGCCTGAGCCAGACCTGGATGCCAATGCGCCCTACCTGAGGTCTGCCGACGTGCAGCGGCTCAACCGCAAGGCGCTGATGTTTCTGGCGGGGATCATCCTGCTCCTGCTAGTCGTCGCATTCTGGATATTCCGTAGCGCCGTATCTGACCGCGGGGACGAAGCTTCCGGGAAATCCCCCGGTGAGCAGCTTGTCATACCTGCGGCCCCTAAAGACCTTCCGGACCTTCCTCCCGAGCAGCCTACGGTGGCAGCCGAGCCGGAGCTTCCCCCGTTGCCCGTGGTCAACGAGTACCCGCCTCCACCGGCCCCGACTTTCTCCCCAAGTCCATCCATGGAGCGTATGGAGCTGACTCTTAGGGAGCGTCGGATGATGGACTTTGCCGGCAATACCCGTTCGCCATCGGCCCAGTCCGACCCCGTGCCGGGCGTGATGTCGCCAGATGAATACGCGCGCTTGATGGCACAACCAGGATCGCCCCCCGAAAAGGCGACAGAAGCGGACGACACCACCAGCGCAAAACCCCTTTACAACCCCAATACACTGCTGCTGCGCGGCACCTACATCCGGTGCGTTCTTGAGTCGCGCGTCATCACGGATGTGCCCGGGTATACGTCGTGCGTGGTGACTGAGCCGGTCTACTCGGTCAACGGCAAGCGCCTGCTGCTGCCGCGCGGCTCCAAGGTCATGGGGAGCTACAATTCCGATGCGATCATCGGCGAGCGCGCCGCCATCGTGTGGGACCGCATCACCACGCCGACCGGTATGGACGTGAACATGCGCAGCCCCGGCACCGACATGCTCGGGTCGGCCGGCAATCCCGGGCACTACTCGGCCCACTGGGCGCAGCGCATCTCCTCCGCGCTGCTGATCAGTCTGCTCAGCGACGCCTTCAAGTACGCGGGCGCCAAGAACGGTCACCAGGAAACGGCGGTCGTCAACGGCGCGATCTACCAGAATCCTTACGAGAGCAATACCGCCCGCACCATGGAGCGACTGGCGAACATGGCGCTGGACCGCAACATGGCGCGTCCGCCGACGGTGACGATCAACCAGGGCACCATCCTGAACGTCTACGTGGCCCGCGACGTGGACTTCTCCGCGGTGATGCGCTGACGGCATGCCGGCATGGATACGCAGAACGAACCCCTTGCCCGTGTCTCCAACGAGTTCCTGGACTACCAATACCAGGTGCTCGGCATCGGTGAGCACATGCATTCCTCGGACGTCACCGAGATCTGCATCAATCGCCCGGGCGAGATCTACCTGGAGACCGCGCGCGAGGGTTGGCTGAAAGCCGACGTGCCCACCCTGACCTTCGAGCGCGCCCGCCAGTTCTGCACCTCCGTCGTCAACGAGAGCAATACCGGCCAGCGCATCACGGACATCGACCCGATGGTGTCGCTGACGTTTCCCACCGGCCAGCGCGCGCAGTTCGTCGTCCCGCCGGCCTGCGACGCGGGCAAGGTGTCGATCACCATCCGCCTGCCCGCCAAGTTCAGCAAGACGCTGGAGCAGTACGAGCAGGACGGGTTCTTCGACGAAATCCTGGAGCAGCAGCAGTCGCTCGGCGACCACGACCAGGAACTGCTCGAACTACGCCGCAGCCGCAACTACGCCGAGTTCTTCCGCAAGGCGGTGCTGTATCACAAGAACATCGTGGTAGCCGGGGCCACGGGCAGTGGCAAGACCACCTTCATGAAGTCGCTGGTCAACCATATCCCCGATCAGGAGCGCCTGGTGACGATCGAGGATGCGCGCGAGCTGTTCATCCGCCAGCCGAACGTGGTTCACCTGCTGTATTCCAAGGGCGGGCAGAGCGCCAGCAACGTCACGGCGAAGAACTGCATGGAGGCCTGCCTGCGCATGAAGCCGGACCGCATCATCCTGGCCGAGCTGCGTGGCGATGAATCCTTCTACTTCATCCGCAACTGCGCATCGGGCCATCCCGGTTCGATCACCAGTTGCCATGCCGGCAGTACGGCCCAGACCTGGGACCAGCTCGCGCTGATGGTCAAGGCGTCGTCGGAAGGGGCAGGGCTGGAGTTCGAGGTGATCAAGCGTTTGCTGAAGATGACCATCGACATCGTGGTCCACATCAAGGCGCACGCGGGCCGACGCTACATCACCGGGATCGATTTCGACCCCGCCCGCACACTGGCGTGAAAGGAGATTCCATGCATCGCGTCTTCCCCAAGAACTCCATGTCCGCATCGAGCGCTCGCGCCCAAAGCTTCCATCAAGCGGCTTGTGTGGACGGTCGTGTCGTTGCCGGGATCGGCAACCCTGATGTCCGTGGAAGGAGTTGATCGGATGCTGCCTGGCATGGAGCTGATGGGATGCACGGGGCTGGCGGTTCCGCCGACCGTGATGGAGCACGTCGTGAAGGTCGAGTCCTCGTTCAACCCCTACGCGATCGGCGTCGTCGGGGGCCGGTTGGCACGACAGCCTCGGAGCCTGGCTGAGGCGCTCTCGACCGCGCGCATGCTGGAAGAACGCGGCTACAACTTCTCGCTGGGACTGGCGCAGGTCAACCGCTACAACCTGGCACGCCAGGGCTTGGACAGTTACGAGAAGGCTTTCGACACCTGTCCGAACCTTCGCGCGGGCGCGCGCATTCTTGCCGAATGCTATGGCCGGTCGGGCGGGGATTGGGGCAAGGCGTTCAGCTGCTACTACTCGGGGAACTTCACCACCGGCTACCGGCACGGTTACGTGCAGAAGGTCTTTGCCTCCTGGCAGCGCAAGGCGGGGCAGGAGGCAGTGCCGATTCCGATCATCGACCGTCGTACCGCCGTGCAACCGCGCCGCTCGATGAGGACGGCAGCACGCACCTCCGGGACGTCATCGCTGGTAGCACGCCGTATCGAGGACGTGCAGGCTCCACGCATCGCCCCGCTGGCGGCCACGCCCACGACGGACGCCTCAGCGCCGCCCGTTGCTGCCCCAGGCGCATCGACGATGGCTGCCGCGATGCCTGGCGCGTCGATGCCTGTCACTGCTCAGTCGCAGGCGCCCGCAATCGCGCAGGGCAAGGACGGCGCGCCCGTCGTGGTCCAGCCGTATCACCAGAACACAGCCACAACGCCCCAGGCGTCCCAGGCCGTGCAGACATCCGGGAGGGATGACGCTTTCGTCTTCTAGCAGCACCAGCCAAGGATGGCCCATGGCACGCGAGAGTGCCACCTATCGTCACCATCACTATTGGGGTACACCATGAACCACGAGCACATGATCCATGTAAAGCAGTACTTCGCCACCTTGGCCATCGCATCCGTCGCCGTCGCGGCGCTGGCATTCCCTGAGCTGGCGTTCGCCCAGGATGGCTCTGGAGCCGAGGGTCGCGTCACCACGTTCTTCAACAACATCAACAGCTTGTTGAATGTCGCCTCGATCGCGATCGTCACCATCGCGGTGATCTTCGCCGGCTATCAGATCGCCTTCAACCACAAGCGCGTCGGCGACGTGGCGCCAGTATTGATCGGCGGCTTCCTGATCGGTGCGGCGGCGCAGATCGCCAAGATGCTGTTGCCGGATGACGTGACCTCGACGGCCATGGTCGTCGGCCAGATGCTCATGCAGCATGCATAAGAACGTGCTGTTCAGGGGCTGCACGCGCCCGCCCATGTTCATGGGGGTACCTTACGTACCCTTCGCGATCGGGGCAGGCGGCTGCCTGCTGGCCACGTTCTATTTCAACATGTTCTTCCTGGCCCTGCTGCCGGTGGTCATCTTCATCATGCGGCAGATGGCGCGCCGAGACGAGATGATCTTCCGGCTGCTGGGCCTGCGCTGGCAGTTCCGGACCAAGGTCCGGAACCTGCGCCATCACGAAGGCATGTGGGTGTTCACGCCAAACGCCTACCGCAAGCGTTTCGACGATTCGATTCCGGACTGATCCCATGCTCGCGCCCGACCTGTCCATCGCCGAGTTCATCCCGCTGTCCGCCCACGTGTCGCCGCATGTGGTCAAGACGACGGGCGGCGATTTCCTGCTGACGTGGCGACTGGACGGGTTGCCCTTCGTCGGGCGCGAGGAGTGGGAACTGGAGCATCGCCACAACAGCTTCAACCGGATGCTGCAGACGCTGCGCGCGCCGGACTTCGTCAACGTGGCATTCTGGGTGCACGATCTGCGGCGCCGCGGCCGCATACGGTCCGACGCCCGATTCGGGCAGGCCTTCAACCAGTCGCTGTCCGACGAATACTTCGACGCGCTTTCCGCGCAGAAGATCATGAACAACGAGCTGTACCTCACGATGATCTACCGGCCGGTCGTCATGGGGAAGAAATTCGTCGAGAAGTCCGCCGACGTCTCGCGCCTGCAGGCGGAGCAGGATCAGGCGGTCGCCAAGCTCACGGAGCTGGCTGGCAACGTGGAGGCCGTGCTGAAGGACTACGCGCCGGTGCGCCTCGGCATGTACCAGTCCGACAGGGGCGGGGTGTTCTCGGAGACGCTGGAATTCTTCGGTTTCGTCCTGAACCGCATTTCGGAACCCGTGCCGGTCCTTCGCGCGCCGGTTTACGACTATCTGCCGGTAAGCCGGCACATGTTCTCGTCGAAGTCGGGCGATTTCGTCGTGCGTACGCCCGATGGGCAGAACCACTTCGGGGCCATCCTCAACATCAAGGAATACACCGACGGTACCTGGCCGGGGATTCTCAACGACCTGAAGTATCTGGACTTCGAGTACGTCATCACCCATTCGTTCAGTCCCATGGGGCGGCAGGATGCACTGAAGGTCCTGGACCGCACCAAGGGCATGATGATCTCCTCGGGCGACAAGGCGGTCAGCCAGATCGCCGAGTTGGATCATGCGATGGACCAGGTCGCATCCGGAAACTTCGTGCTGGGCGAATACCACTTCATCCTGACGTTGTATGCCGAGGATCAGCAGCGTCTCTCGCAGAACATCGCTGTCGCGCGGGCGGAGCTCTCGAATGCGGGTTTCGTGTCGGCCAAGGAGGACCTGGCCGTCTGTTCGTCCTTCTATTCGCAGCTGCCCGGCAACTGGCGCTACCGGACGCGGCTGGCCAATGTCAGCTCGCTGAACTTCCTGGGACTTTCGCCCCTTCACAACTTCGCCACCGGGAAGCGCGACAACAATCCCTGGGGCGAATGCGTCACGGTGCTGCAGACCACGAACGGCCAGCCGTACTACTTCAACTTCCATGCCACCCATCCGGCGGAGAACTCGCTGGGCGAGAAGGCCATCGCCAACACCCTGGTCATCGGCAAGTCCGGTACCGGCAAGACGGCCCTGATCAATTTCCTGCTCAGCCAGGTGCAGAAGTTCGATCCGGTGCCGACCATTTTCTTCTTCGACAAGGACCGCGGCGCCGAGATCTTCGTGCGCGCGTGCGGTGGCAACTATCTGGCGCTGGAGAACGGACAGCCGACCGGCTTCAACCCGTTCCAGTGCGAACGCACCGACGCCAACGTGCAGTTCCTGGCAGGCCTGGTGAAGGTGCTCGCCGGCAAGACCCATTACACCGCACGCGAGGACGAGGACGTCTTCCGCGCGGTCGAAGCCATGCTCGACATGCCGCTTCACCTGCGGTCGATGACCAACTTCCAGAAGAGCCTGCCCAACATGGGCGATGACGGGCTCTACGCGCGGCTGCGCAAGTGGACGGCCGGCAATGCGCTGGGATGGGTGTTCGACAACCCGGTGGACACCATAGACCTGGGTCGCGCCAGCATCATCGGTTTCGACTACACCGACGTGATCGAGAACGCCGAGATCCGCGTGCCGGTGATCAACTACCTGCTGCATCGGTTGGAAGAGCTGATCGATGGCAGGCCGCTGATCTACGTGATGGACGAGTTCTGGAAGATCCTCGATGGTGGCGGCGCACTGAAGGATTTCGCCAAGAACAAGCAGAAAACCATCCGAAAGCAGAATGGCCTGGGCATCTTTGCCACGCAGAGCCCGGAAGACGCATTGGCGAGCGATATCTCGGCCGCGTTGATCGAGCAGACCGCGACACTGATCCTTTTGCCGAATCCGAATGCCGCCCGAGAGGACTACATCGACGGCCTCAAGCTCACCGATGCGGAATTCGAAGTGATCAAGAACCTGGACGAACGTTCGCGCTGCTTTCTGGTCAAGCAGGGCCACGCCTCGACCGTCTGCCAGCTCAACCTGCGCGGGATGGACGATGCGCTGGCGGTCATTTCGGCCAGCACGGACAACATCGAGATCATGCACCGGATCGTCGACGAAGAAGCGCAGCGGCTTGGCATCGAGAAGGCCGACCTGTTGCCAGAACAGTGGCTGCCGCGCTTCCAGGAAGAGCGCAAGGGGTCGGGTCGCACGGGATCAGCCCGAGTATCGCCGGAGTGGAACGGGAGCAGCAAGCGCGTTTTCACCTAGAAGGTCAAGTGTGAAGCATGCCGGCAAGCGAGATCACGGTGATCCGCTCGGCGAAAGGAGAGATGGTATGTCTTATGTCTACCCAACCAAACGCCACTCTGCGTCGAAGCGTTACCTCGCTTCCATGGTGGCATTGATCCTGATCGCGCCCTGGAGCGGTACACATGCTTCAGGAGTTCCCGTGGTCGACGGAGCACACATCGGCGTCAACAAATTTGCGTGGATCGAACAGTACAGGCAGATGTATCAAGAGCTCCAAAGGCAGATGGATCAGTACCGTACGCAGATTCGCGAGCTCGAGCAGAAGTACGTGAGGGGACCCTCGTTCAATGGCTCGATAGGCTATCGGGAAGAACTCTCGGAGCGAGGCCTGAATGATTATGTGACGGAACGCTGCGGGACCGGCGCGAGGCTTCGCACGGGTCCGTCGGGAATCAAGGATGTTGCCGCGCGGCAGTTCATCAACTGTGTCTCGATCATCCAGACCGAGAACAGACGTTACAACGTCATGGTTCGCGTACTGAAGAATCTCGATACGCGGGACAAGCAGATGGAGGAGCTGAAGCGGCAGGCAGCGGAAGTTCCCCCCGACCAGCCAGGCGCCCTGGAGAGGGTGAAGGCGAACATCGCTCAGCTTGAGTCCTACATGGAGCTCGATATGCAGAATGCGTCCACGCTTCTTGGTGCCTACGACGCAAGCCTGAAATCGCTTAACGCCGAGCAGGTCTGGCTGGGGCAGGAGGCTTTCAAAGGGAAGCGCGGCGGGTTGATCGATGGTGTTGTCCAGTATGGCGCATTGAAGGCGGCTCTCGAAGTGGCGCGGACCCGCGATCGCTGAGTGGAGATGGTTGGGGATCCCTCAGATCTTTCTTGTCCTGGGTGATAGAAGATGGACTGCAGTTTGTTCTCGATACTGGACACGGGCCTGGGTGGAGTTCCACTCAAGGCTTCGCTACCCAACATGATCTTCTTCCATGAAATCAATGATTTCATCGATGATGAACTGATCAATGAGTACCTGCCAAATCTTGGCCGGCGCGTCATGCGTGTGCTGGGCGGTCTTGGAACGATACTGCTCACGTTGTGGATCACGATACAGGGCTACCGGATCGTAACGGGTCAGTCCCGCGAGTCGATGATGGCGCTGGTTGTCAGTTCGCTACGCGCGACATTCATCGTCGGGATCGCGTTGGGGGTTGCGGTTTCATGGGGGCCGATCTATCAGACCCTGACCGATGGGCTCACGAGTACGGTCAACGAGACGATGACAGGGGAGGAAGATGGCGGGGGCGCCTACGAAGACATCGATAGGACCCTGGCAATCATGCAGGCTGCGCTGGCGGCAATTGACACCGTTGACAGCAACTACGATGTGGTTACCGAGAAGAGAAAGGATCGCGCGCTGATCTTCACGGGTGTCGGATTGGGGGCGCCTGCGATCATGGCCGCAGTTGCCATGATGCTCAACAAGGTCGCCATAGGCCTCGTGGTGGCCATGGGGCCTGTCTTCATCCTGTGCCTTCTTTTCGAGCAGACCAAGCCCCTTTTCCAGAAATGGTTGATGTACGGGATCGGCACGCTTTTCTCCATGGCGCTGCTGACGGTCATGGTTACATTGGCGCTGGACATGGTCATCGCAGTGGGCATGTCATTCTGGGTGACTAGCACGCTCGGATTCGGGGGTGAGGATGTCACTAGCATGGCGATGCAGCAGGGAGGGTTGGGTCTTATCCTGACCGCGCTCATCGTAAGTGCGCCACCAATGGCCGCGATGCTGTTTCAGGGAACGCTTGGCCAGTTCACGCCCTATAGTGCTTTCCAACCCTCGCAACAGCCCGGCGCACCTGGTCAGCCGGGCTATGCCGGTGTAAGCGTCGGTGGGCAATCACCTTCGCCACCGCAGAGTATCTATCCCTCTCCACGCGCGATGAATACCCAACACAACTAAGGTGGCCTCCCTAATGCGCACAACGATTTCGCTACTACTGCTCACGTTCTCGATGGCCTCTTACGCGCAGACGGCATGTCCGCAAGGCGTTGGCCCGGGTGATCCGCGTTGTGGCCCCGGTGGAGGTGGCGGTGGCGGATGGGATCTTCCTGCAGGAAAGGTTTACACGCGATGGAAGACGACGTGGGGGGCTCTGGCAGAGGACACGGCTACCGGGAAAATCGGAACATCGACGGGCGAGTTCAGTCGCAGGCGTGCCACCCGCGAAGCGGTCGCAAACTGCAAAGCCATGGGCGGCCTGGAATGCAAGTTCATCTTCACCTACAAGAACAGCTGCGCCGTGGTGGCCCAAGTGGCTGATGATCCCAGTCCGTCGATGATATCGACCTATCAGAGCGCACCGACCCTTGAGGTCGCCTCCAAGCTGGCTATTGATGGCTGCTCTAGCAAAAATGAAGGGCGTGCTTGTCAAGTAAATTACAAGGACTGTACGCCCCCTGTCCTGATTTACGAGTGAGACACGTAGGACGCGTCCAATCTGTGTCCGGTTGCGGCTACCCGCGCGTAAGAGGAGAGGATGGTCGGTTTCTGGGACGTAACCAGAAAATGGGATCCAGATGCATCCCGGTTCACCGGAGGCATGTACCACCCCTCTTGAGCATCTGCGTGTTGACGGTCTGGGGATGCTGCATCCAGCTATTGATGCCGAGGCATCGCATATTAGGTGGCAATTTATGAAGCACTTTCTCCATCTTATTCTCATCGCGACGGTGCTGCTCGGCAGCGGGTGCGATACGCAGACCGCACGCGCCGTGGATACGGCCGATCGAGAAGCTCCCCCAGGCAAAGAGGAACACGACATGTCGGAGCTGAAGCCGCCTTCCGCGGACAGCGTGTTGTATTTCATCTACCAGCGCGACGGCGATGGCGCGGTCAGTTACAAAGTCGATGGCGGTGCCACCGTCAGCTACTGGTACGGCCACGCGTTCGAGTTGAACGGAAAGCACTACTTCACCGGTTTCGGTAGCAGAAGCGTGGGCGAGGGTCCAGAAGGCGACAACGGGATGATGGATCCCGAGCATGTCGCGATCTCCCAGGCGACGTTCACGCGCGTCGAGAAGGATGGCAAGGTGGAGTGGTCGAAGCCGGATACCGATGGCTACGTCGGTGAGTTCGGACGGTTGGGGCGCGCGGACGAGATCGATACGTCGCGCAAGGCGCAGGGATACGCCACTGCCGATGGTCGCTACGTGCTGGCCGTTCCCACACGAGATTTCATGAATGGCGAGGAGGTGCAGTCGTTCGCCATGTTCCTCTTCGATCCCGACGGCAAGGACGCGTTGTCGTTCCGTCAGTGGGGCTACGTTGGCAGTGTGCGTGTTGGCGGGGACAATCAGGCGGCCTGCAGTGACGGTTATGTGATGCCGTGTACGGCCAGCACCGGCGACCTGGCCTTCGAGCCGGCGCCGGACGGCGGACTGCCGGCGTTGAAAGTCACCCCCTCGGGAAACACCAATGCCGGCCCCGGCAAGGTACGTGCGCTCGGGCCCGCGGATGCGGTAACCTACCGCTTCGACGCGAATGCAGAGCGTTATACGCCCTGAACCTTTCGAGTTGACCGCCCTTTACAAGGCTCACGGATCGAGCCCGGTTGACGTCCTGCGACCCAAGGTCGCGAACATCAGCAAGAGGAGCCAGTGATGGCCAGTGACTACACCCGTGAACAGATCCTCGATATCGTCGAACGCCAAGCACAGGCGAGCGGCATTCCCCGCGAGGACTTCCTCCGGTTCGCCTACATCGAGACGGGCGGCCGCTTCAACCCCGATGCGAGCAATCCCAGTGGTGCGAAGGGGTTGTTCCAGTTCATGCCGCGCACGGCGGAGGATTACGGCATCGCGGGACAAGAATTCGATCCCGTGCAGAGTACGCGTGCGGCTGCAGCGCTGTACCAGGACAATCTTGCGGACATAAGCCGCAGGCAGCAGCGTAGTGGTCATGATTTTCTGTCAGGAAACCAGACGCCAAGCGGGCTCGATCTTTATCTTGCTCACCAGCAGGGAGCTGCTGGTTATGAGTCCGTGCAAAGCGCCATCGCGACGGGAGAGTTCTCGCTCACGAGTACCCGGCGGAACATATTGGGGAACATCAGCGCCAGTGATGTCGAGAGGCTGACAGGGCGCAAGCCTGAAGAACTTCGCGGACTCGATGACCGCGAACTGGCCACCACCTTCGCCCAGTACTGGAACGCCAAGTACGCCGCCATCAGCATTCCCGATCGTGGCATCCAGGCCACGCAGCCGGGCGCGGCTGCGCGCGAGCGCACGTCGCCGCTGGCCGATGGCGTGCTGCAGACCGGCGAGCGGGGCGAAGAGGTGCGCGCCTTGCAGACGTCGTTGAACCAGCTTGGATTTCGCGATGGCCAAGGCGCAGAGCTGGAGACGCGCTCGGGCATCTACGGCGGCAGGACGCAGGAGGCCATCCGCGCTTTCCAGAGGGCGAATCAGCTGGAAGCCACCGGCAATGCCGACGCGCGGACGCGCGAGGCCATCGCGCAGCAGCTCGCGTTGCCGGAACAGGAGCGCAACCGCGCCCAACCTGTGGAAGCGCAGCCGCGGGAAGGCGGGCTGGCGTGGCCGACACCGGGCAATCGCCAGATCAACCAGGCCGACAAGCCACGCGAGGGCCGGGGTGAGTTCGGTACGCCACGCAGCGGTGCGCGGCGCCATGGCGGCATCGACATCGAGGGCGACGTCGGCGATCCGGTGGTGGCCGTCGCGGGCGGTACCGTAGTGGTGCGTCCGAACAACGAGGCGGCCGGCAATACCGTGCATGTGCGGCACGACGATGGCTCGCTCACCAAGTACTTCCACCTGGACGGGTTCAGCGTGCGCAATGGGCAGCGCGTGGAGGCCGGGCAGCAGATCGGCACCATGGGGCGTACCGGTAATACGCCGGCCCAGGGCGATACCCATCTGCATTTCGAGTTGTGGCGCGATGGCCGCCAGGTCGATCCGTTGCCGCTGTTGCGCGGCGCCGAGCGCGATGCTGCCGCGCCCTCACGCCCGCCCGCGGCCGAGGTGCTGCGCGACGGCGCATCGGGTGCCGCAGTGCGCGAACTGCAGCGGCAGCTCAACCAGCTGGGCTACCGCGGCGCCGATGGCAGGCCGCTGGAGACGACCTCGGGCAAGTTCGGGCCGCAGACCGAACATGCCCTGCGCGCATTCCAGGCGGACCACGGGCTGAAAGTGGATGGCGAGTACGGTGATCGCTCCCGCGCGGCATTGGCCGCTGCCGCACGCGATCCCGCCGCGGCCAGCGCCCTGCCGCAGGCCCGAAGCGAGGACGCGCAGCATTCGTTCGTGGATCGCATGTTCGCGGCGATGCATGGCGGCGATGACCGCGCCATGCGCCAGGCGTTGGACGATTACCTCAAGACGCCAGCAGGCGAATCGTGGCGGAAGGAATCGCCAACGGTCGAACCCTCGGTCACGGGCCGCGACCCGACGGGTCCGGCCCGTTGAGTCGCGCGGAGCGCCGGCCAGCGTGGCTCTGCGCCCGTCGTTCGATGAGATCGTCAACCGTCAGGGTGTGCGGGTCGCGGTTCTTGTGCCGTGCCGCAGTGCACCCGGAGTTCCGAGGACGGCGTCAGTCGTCGATGCGAGTCGAGGAGAATGAAGATGGATCACTTACCGGATGGGCGAAGTAAGGCGTTGACGACGGCCTTACTTCTCCTTCTTGTTTCCCCCACAGCCTGCAGCGGTGCCATGGACAGTCAGAACAGCCCCCCGACATTCACCGAGAATCCCGCTCCGCGCCAGACCTATCGTCTGACGTTGCGCATCGAGGGAGCCCCCGGTCCCCTGGAGATCGTCTCCAGCGCGGCGCAGTACGACGTCGTCAATCCCGAATGCCTGCCGCCACCGAAGGGCAATCCGGGAGGTTATACCTCGGCCGTGCCGACCCACGACATCCCGCTGCGCCTGCAGCGCGTCTCCGACAACGAGTACGTCGGTGTCGTCCATGTCGACGGTATGGTTGATGCCGACTACCACGGGCGCGGTGTGTGCCGCTGGCAGCTGATCCAGGCCCAGGTGCAGCTTCAGGCACCAGGGGCCGAGGGTGGCACGCGCTTCGTGGCCAAGCTCAACGGTGACGAGGTGTCGCAAGGCACCGCCAAGGCGATCCACTACTGGAAGGCGCGCTATCCGAGTGAGCCGGGTGCGGACAGCTATCGCGATTACGGGCAGCCGGATCTGCAGAAAGTGCCAGCCGACCAGCGCGAAGAATTCTTCGACATCGTGCTGACCGCCGGGGAGGCCTGACCATGGGACTCACCCCGCAGCAGTATGCCTACCTTGCGGATCACAGCTACGATCGTGGCGGGCAGATGCAGGACCTGCTCAACAAGGATGTCGTCATCGGCGGCGAGCGCTACCGCGTGATCGACCATGTGGACAATCCGCGCACCGGTTACCAGGGCACCGTCTATCAGCATGAGGCCAGTGGCGCGGTGGTCGCCGCCCATCGCGGCACCGAGTTCGGGCGGGAGGCGTTCCGTGACGGCGTGGTCGCCGACGGCGGCATGGTGTTCGCGCGCACCAACAGCCAGGCGGCGGATGCGGTGGAGCTGACCCGTCGCGCGGTCGAGTACGCGGAACGGCAGGGACACGAGCCGGGCAGAACGGTGCCCGAAGTGACGGTGACCGGACACTCCCTCGGCGGCACGCTCGCACAGGTGTCGGCCCACCACTTCGACCTGCGGGGCGAGACGTTCAACGCCTATGGCGCGGCCAGTCTGGACCGGCGCATTCCGGAAGGCGGCGACCGCGTGACCAACCACGTGATGGCGGTCGACGCGGTCAGCTCCGCAAGTCCGCATTACGGGCAGGTGCGCATCTACGCCACCGCGCAGGAGATCGAGACCCTCCACCGCACCGGTTATCACGACAACATGCTGCGGGACCTGCTGCAGCGTGACATGCCGCTGACGGCGTCGGTGGTGTCCGCCGACTCGCACAGCATGCACAACTTCCTGCCGGTGGATGGCGAAGGGCGAGCCGATCGCTCCGCACTGTCCGATCCGCAGGCGCGGGGGCTCGCGGAAGATCACCGCGGCATCATCGCGGACTATCGGGACGATGTGGGCGACCTGCGTCGCAGCGTCACGGTCGCGGCGCGCGGCCCCTTGGGTCTGGTGCTCGACGGCATCGATCGCGTTCGGGTGCCGCTGGCCCCCGGCGAGCCGGCAGCGCAGGAGGTGCGCCGTCCGACCGGCAGCCCGCAGGCGACGCCTGGCCCTTCGGTCACGTCGACGGCTCCGGCGGTGTGGCAGCCGAGCCCGGAGATCGAACGTCTGCTGGCGGCAGCACGCGAGGGCAGCCCGGCAGCGCTGCAGACGGCGCAACAGGGGTTGCAGGCATCCGCTTGCGGTCAGGCATGGCATGCCCGCGTCGACGCGCACCAGCAGGCGCTGTATGCGCAGCAACGCGTCTCAGGTCCGGCCGCGGAGCCACGGACGCAGGCGCCGCTGGATATCGCGCGCTGAAGAATTCCGGCGGCGAGAGAGGTAGCAGAACGGGCGCACGCGGTCGCCGCCGCGCGTGCCTGTCCGGGCGTCTCGTGCCGGACGGCTGCGGCATGTGCGGAGGCGGCCTGTCAGCGCGGCTCAAGCGCGCGGGAGGCGCATATGGGCGAGCAAGGTCTGCTTCGGGCGGATGGCCGTGTGGCAGGGCCCGCAGACAGTTGCGGTGGTCAGTGGGCAGGCGACCGTGCGGTGGCCTGCCTGGAGAGTTGCAGTCAGCGCGTGCCGTACAGGACGACGGTCTTGCCGCGCGCGTGCAGGGCGCCGTCGGCCTGCAGTTTCTTCAATACGCGCCCGGCCATCTCGCGTGAGCAGCCGACCAGCCGGGCAAGTTCCTGGCGGGACACGCGCAGCTGGGTGCCCTGCGGGTGGCTCATGGCCTCCGGTTCGCGGGCCAGGTCGTGCAGGGTGCGCACGATGCGGTCGGTCACGTCCAGGAACGCCAGGCGACTGGCCTTGCGGCTGGTGTCCAGCAGGCGGCGCGACAGCTGGGCGCCGATGGCGTACAGGATCTTGGGGGCGTCGGCGGACAGCGTGCCCAGGAACAGCTGGTGCAGGCGCTCGTAGCTGATCTCGGCCAGCTCGCACTGGGTGCGGGTGCGCAGGATCACTTCGCGGCGGTCGGATTCGATGAACAGGCCCATTTCACCGACGAACTCGCCGGCGCCGAAATAGCCCAGCACCAGCTCACGGTCGTCATCTTCCTCGGTGATGATGCTGACCGAGCCGCTGACCACGTAATACAAGGTGCCGGCCGGGTCGCCCGGGCGGAAGACATCGGCACGGGCTGGGTAGCGGCGACGATGGCTGTGGGCCAGGAAGCGCTCAAGCGTGGCGGTGTCCGGCGTCAGGGGACTGGCGGCGGGGCGAGCGGGGGCTGAAAGGGGGATGCCTAGGCTCATGGTGGTCGCAGCTCGTAATTCAGGAAGCTTAGTCCGAATACGTGGCCGACGGCAAACGCAGGCCATGCAAGGGCTGGGCCAGTCCCATGCCGGCCGGCCGACGGGCGGACACGGACATTTCGCTGTCACCCCATATGGCGCATAATCCGCCCCCTCATCCGATACCCCCCAGAGAGGGACCACCGCCGTGGTAAAACCCCTGCCTCGCCTGCGGCTGCAAGGCTTCAACAACCTCACCAAGGCGCTGAGCTTCAATATCTACGACGTGTGCTACGCCTCCTCCGAGGACGAGCGTCGCCGGTACATCGAGTACATCGACGAGGAGTACAACGCCGACCGTCTGACCCAGATCCTCACGGATGTGGCGGAGATCATCGGCGCCAACATCCTGAACGTGGCCCGCCAGGACTACGACCCCCAAGGGGCGTCGGTGACCATCCTCATTTCCGAGGAGCCGGTGATCGACAAGAAGGATGCAGGGAAGGAGATCATCTCCGACGCGGTGGTGGCCCATATGGACAAGTCGCACATCACGGTGCACACGTATCCGGAAACCCATCCGGACAACGGCATCGCGACCTTCCGCGCGGACATCGACGTGGCCACCTGCGGCGTGATCTCGCCGCTGAAGGCGCTGAACTACCTGATCGAAAGCCTCGAGTCCGACATCGTCATCATGGACTACCGCGTGCGCGGCTTCACCCGCGATGTGAAGGGCAAGAAGCACTACATCGACCACAAGATCAATTCGATCCAGGATTTCCTGGCCAAGAACATCAAGTCGCGCTACGAGATGCTCGACGTGAATGTCTATCAGGAGAACATCTTCCACACGAAGATGCACCTGAAGGACTTCGATCTGGACAACTACCTGTTCGAGGAAAAGGCCAAGAACCTCTCGTTCAAGGAGCGCATGAAGATCGAGGCGCGCTTGAAGCGGGAGATCGAGGAGCTGTACCACGGGCGCAACCTGTCCGAATGACGGGTTGGCGGCGGGCGCGGGTTACATCCGGTTCGGGTGGCCTGCGCTAGTCTGCCCACACAACCGGCGGGACGACCCGCCCGCGGCGCGAGCCGCGCATCAGGACCGACGGCGGTCCGGAACGCGAGTTCCGGGCCGTTTCGCGTTATGGCCCGGGCGATCAACCTGAGGAGGTGACGTATGGCGTGGGTCTGGCTGGTGTTGGCGGGACTGCTGGAAGTGGTGTGGGCCGTAGGCCTGAAGTATTCCGAGGGCTTTACCCGACTCGTGCCCAGCGTCGTCACGGCCGTGGCGGCGGCGGCCAGCTTCTGGCTGCTGGCGGTCGCGCTGAAGCACATCCCGCTGGGCACGGGCTATGTGATCTGGGTGGGCATCGGTGCCGTCGGTACGGCGTTTGTCGGCATGTGGCTGTTCCAGGAGCCGGCCACGGCGGCCCGCCTGGTGTGCATCGGGCTGATCGTGGCCGGCATCATCGGGCTGAAGCTGACGTCCGGCGGGTAGGGCGGGCCCAGGCCCGCCATCCGCATGTCCCTGTTGACGCTGCCTTCCGGGGAAAAGCTTCGATGCAGGTCGTTGTCCTTGGACCTGGCCGCCATGGGGCCAGGAGGCTTTCTAAAGACGGTACGCCACCGCCTTCATCAGCTTGGAGGCGCCCGCCATCAGGGTCGGGATCGGCGCGGGCAGGGTGCGTGCGCCGGCCTGTTGCGCATGATCGGCATGGCGGGCCTCGTCGGCCTTCATCACGGTCAGGATCTCGCGGCTGCGCAGGTCGGCAGGCGGAAGGGTTTCCAGGTGCTCGTCCAGATGCGCCTCCACCTGGCGCTCGGTTTCCACCACGAACCCCAGGCTCCAGCCATCGCCGCGCAGGCCGGCCAGGGCGCCCAGCGCGTAACTGCCGGCGTACCACAGCGGGTTGAACACGCTGGGACGGCTGTCCAGTTCGCGCAGGCGGTCGGCGCACCAGGCCAGGTGGTCGGTCTCTTCCTGGGCTGCGTCCAGCAGGTGGGCGCGCGTGGCGCCGTCACGGGCGACGGCCGCCTGCCCGAAATACAGGCCCTGGGCGCAGACCTCGCCGACATGGTTGATGCGCATGAGGCCGGCGGCATGGCGCTGCTCGTCCGGTTCCAGGGCCACGTCGGGGGTGTCCCCGGCGGGGTTGGCGCGATGGGCGGGCGGGTTGCCGAAGACGGTGTCCAGCCCCCGCTGGGCCTCCACCAGCCATCCGTCGAGAAGCGAGAGGGTCCGCGTGTTCATGGGTCGTATTGTGCCGACTCGTTTCAGCCGCGTCTGCCCGGCACCCCGACAGGTCGGGCAGGCCCGGGTTGCGCACTGCGGCAAGGCCCCGTACAATCCCGCCTCTTGCGTTTCACCCTTCACAACGCGTGGCAAAGTTCCGGCCGGGAAACCGCGGAATCCGCCCGACCAGACACACGAGAGTTCCATGAGCACCTTTACCGCCAAGTCCGAGACCGTCCAGCGCGACTGGTACGTCGTCGACGCAGCAGGCAAGACCCTGGGTCGCCTGTCCACCGAGCTGGCCCGTCGCCTCCGCGGCAAGCACAAGCCCGTCTATACCCCTCACGTTGATACCGGCGACTACCTTGTCGTGATCAATGCCGAGAAGATCCACGTCACCGGCAACAAGCTGGCCGACAAGAAGTACCACCGCTTCACCGGCTACATCGGCAACCTGAAGACCGAGACGCTGGCCCAGGCGCTGGAGCGCCATCCGGAGCGCGTCATCGAGACCGCCGTGAAGGGCATGCTGCCGAAGGGCCCGCTGGGCCGCGACATGTATCGCAAGCTCAAGGTCTACGCCGGCCCGAATCATCCGCACGCCGCTCAGCAGCCGCAGGTCCTGGACATCTAATCATGGCTATCACTCAGAACTACGGCACCGGCCGTCGCAAGTCCTCCACCGCCCGCGTGTTTCTGCGCAAGGGCACCGGCAACATCACGGTCAATGGTCGTCCGCTGGACGAGTTCTTCGGCCGCGAAACCGGCCGCATGATCGTGCGCCAGCCGCTGGAGCTGACCAAGAACACGGAAACCTTCGACATCACCGTGACCACCACCGGTGGCGGCATCACCGGCCAGGCCGGCGCCATCCGCCTGGGCATCGCCCGCGCGCTGGTGGAGTACGATGAAACCCTGAAGTCGGAACTGCGCAAGGCAGGCTTCGTGACCCGCGACGCCCGTGAAGTCGAGCGCAAGAAGGTCGGTCTGCACAAGGCCCGTCGCGCCACCCAGTTCTCCAAGCGCTAACAGACGCGCTACACTATGCGTCACTGGTTACACAGCCCCGTCGCCAAGCGGTAAGGCACCTGACTCTGACTCAGGCATTCGGTGGTTCGAATCCATCCGGGGCTGCCAACTTGAAGTCCACTGGACATCCGCAAAAGCCCGCCTCTGGCGGGTTTTTGCGTTGAGGGGTCTGCCGATGGTCGCGATGTTCCCACCTCCCTTCTGCCCGGTCGCCGACGCGCTGCCCCGCATGCGCGCGCGCGGCTATGCCGTGCTCGCGCCGACGGACATGGCGCAGGGTACCTGCACCGATTTGGCCGGCCTGGCGGCGCTGGTCCCGAGCTGGGACCGCCTGGAGGCCGACGGCTACCTGAAAGACGGCGGGCGTTACCGTCGCCGGCGGCACGCCTGCTTCGTGGTGGAGGGCGACGACGTCCGCCGGGCGCCGCACCGTGCGCACTGGCAGTCGCTGGACTACAACGCCCTGCACGGCGGCATGCAGCGCTGGTTTGAACCGATCGAGCCGGCCGTGGCGGAGGCAGCCGCCTGGCGCCGGTTGCTGGTCGGTCTGGCGCGCTGGTGCTCCGCACTGAAGGGTGAGCGTGCCTGGTACGTGGAAGCGCACCAGTTCCGCATCGACACCACCGACGGTATTGGCCGGCCGACACCGGAAGGCGCCCACCGCGACGGCGTGGATTTCGTGGCCGTGCTGCTGGTGGGCCGGACCGGCATCAAGGGCGGCGAGACCCGGGTGTTCGAGGCGGCTGGACCGGATGGGCAGCGCTTCACCCTGGAGGTCCCCTGGTCGCTGCTGTTCCTGGACGATGAGCGCGTCATCCACGAGTCCACGCCGATCCAGCCGGTGGACGCCACCGGCCACCGGGATACGCTGGTGCTGACGTTCCGGTCCGGGGGCTTCCAGGGCGACGACGAAGTCGGCTGAATCCGGATCGGATTCGTTACAATTGAAACGAAGGCGCGTGCGCGCGGTTGACTGGAGTTCCGATGAAGCTGGGTTCCCTGAAGGAAGGCGGTCGTGACGGCACCCTGATCGTGGTGTCGCGGGACCTGACGCGCGCCGTGCGCGCCACCGGCATCGCGCCGACCCTGCAGCGCGCGCTGGAGGACTGGAGCAACACGGCGCCACGCCTGAACGCGCTGTACGAAGCGCTGAACGCCGGCGATGCCGATGGCGCCTTCGACATGGACGCCCAGGCCATGGCGGCGCCGTTGCCGCGCGCCTACGAATTCGTCGACGGCAGCGCCTACCTGCCGCATGTCGAGCGCGTGCGCCGTGCGCGCAACGCGGAAGTCCCGGCGAGCTTCTACACCGATCCGCTGATGTACCAGGCCACCAGCGCGGCCTTCCTGGGCCCGCGCGATCCGGTCAAGGTGCTCAGCGAGGAGTACGGGATCGATCTGGAAGCGGAAATCGTGGTCGTCACCGACGACGTGCCGATGGCCGTCACGCCCGCACAGGCGGCCGCGCACATCCAGCTGATCGGCCTGGTCAATGACGTGTCGCTGCGCAACCTCATCCCGGCCGAACTGGCCAAGGGGTTCGGCTTCCTGCAGTCCAAGCCACGCTCGGCGCTGTCGCCGGTGTTCGTGACGCCGGATGAGCTGGACGATGCGTGGAAGGACAACAAGGTGCACCTGCCGCTGGTGACGCACATCAACGGCGAGTGGTTCGGTGCGCCGGAAGCCGGCGTGGACATGCAGTTCGACTTCGCCCAGCTGGTGGCGCACGCGGCCAAGACCCGTCCGCTGTCGGCCGGCACGCTGGTCGGGTCCGGCACCATCGCCAACGAGGATGTGTCCAAGGGCGCCTCCTGCTTCGCCGAGAAGCGCACGGTGGAGACGCTGCGGGACGGCAAGCCGTCCACCCCCTTCATGAAATACGGCGATGTGGTCCACATCGAAATGAAGGATCGTGACGGCCGTTCCATTTTCGGCGTGATCGAGCAGCGGATCGAACCGCAGCCCTTGCCTTGATGACCTGCCCGGGCCCAGTGTGAGTAGGGTACGGGGCGGAACCGGCATGGACGCGGATTTCTGGCACTTGAAGGGGCATTCCGCAAGGGGCGGTCTGCATGGCTGAGCAACTGCGGCTGTATTCCTATTGGCGCTCAAGCGCCGCTTACCGCGTGCGCATCGGGCTGAACCTCAAGGGTCTGGCGTTCGAGACGCTGCCCGTGCACCTGGTCCGCGACGGCGGGCAGCAGCACGCGGCCGAGTACGTGGCCAAGAACCCCCAGCACATGGTGCCCACGCTGCAGCATGGCGAGCGCGTGATCCGGCAGTCGCTGGCCATCCTGGAATACCTGGACGAGGCGTGGCCGTCGCCGCGCCTGCTGCCCATGACGGCGCGCGACCGTGCGCGCGTGCGCGCGCTGGCGCAGATGGTGGCGTGCGACATCCATCCGCTCAACAACCTGCGTGTGCTGCAGTATTTCGAGCACACCTGGAACGTGCCCCAGGCCGAGCGCGAGGACTGGGTCAAGCACTGGATCGTCGAAGGCTTCACCGCCGTCGAGACCCTGTTGGCCGAGGATGCGGCGACCGGCGTGTACTGTCACGGACAGACGCCGGGATTGGCCGACTGCTGCCTGGTGCCGCAGGTGTTCAACGCGCGCCGCTTCGGCGTGGACATGGCGGCGTTCCCCACCGTCCTGCGCATCGAGCAGGCCTGTCTCGCCCTGCCGGCCTTCGATCAGGCGCGCCCCGAGAACCAGCCCGACGCCAACGCCTGAAGGAACGGGCGGTCGACCGCCCGTCGTGATGCGTGAGCGCGGCGCCGTCAGCCGAAGCCGTGGGTGATGCGGGGCGAGGCGCTGCCGGTATCGTAGTCGGCGTAGGGGTCGTGTTCGCCCTTGCTGCCCTCGGACAGGCGGAACTTCAGGGCCAGACCGTCGCGCGAGTCGGCCGCGCGCAGCGCCTCCTCCTGCTCGATCAGCCCTTCCTTCACCATCCGGAACAGGCACTGGTCGAAGGACTCCATGCCTTCCTCCAGCGACTCCTCCATGGCGGCCTTGATCTCGTGCACCTGCCCCCGGCGCAGCAGGTCGCGGATCATCGGCGTGTTGATCAGCACCTCGGCGGCGGGCAGGCGGCGGCCGTCGACGCCTTTCACCAAGCGCTGCGAGACCACGGCGCGCAGGTTCAGCGCCAGGTTCATCAGCACGTTCTTGTGCGCGCTCTCCGGGAAGAAGTTGAGGATGCGCTCGATGGTCTGGTCGGCGTTGTTGGAGTGCAGCGTCGCCAGGCACAGATGGCCGGTTTCGGCGAAGGCGATGGCCGCTTCCATCGTGGTGGCGTCCAGGATCTCGCCGATCAGGATGACGTCCGGCGCCTCGCGCATCGCGTTCTTCAGTGCATTGTGGAAGGCATGGGTGTCCAGGCCCACTTCGCGCTGGTTGACGATGGACTGCTTGTGCTTGTGCAGGTACTCGATCGGATCCTCGATGGTGAGGATGTGGCCGGTGCTGGTGGTGTTGCGGTAGTCGATCATCGAGGCCAGCGACGTCGACTTGCCCGAGCCGGTGGACCCCACGATCAGCACCAGGCCGCGCGGCGTCATGATGATGTCCTTCAACACCGGCGGCAGGTTCAGCTCCTCGATGCTGGGGATCACGCTGCGGATGGCACGGATGACCATGCCCACCTCGCCGCGCTGCTTGAACACGTTGACGCGGAAGCGGCCAGCGTCCTGCAGGGCGATGGCCATGTTCAGCTCGAGCTCGCGCTCGAACACGGGCACCTGGCCCTCGTCCATCAGCGAATACGCGATCTTCTTGACCATGCCGGGCGGCAGGCCGGTATTGCCCAAGGGGTACAGCTTGCCCTCGATCTTGATGTAGACCGGCGCCCCGGTGGTGAGAAACATGTCCGAGGCGTTCTTCTCGGTCATCAGCTTCAGGAAATAGCCGATGTCCATGTGCAAAGCTCCCCACGTTGCGTGGCACGGCGTTGCAACCGTACCAAAGGCTTCCGACAATGGCCGCGCGCACCCCTCTGAGCCACGGCACCCCAATGACAGCTAGCTTCTCATACTTCCGACGACCCCCGCATGTGATGGCGGCCGCAGTAGTGGCACTGGCCCTGTCGGCGGCGCCTGCATTCGCGCAGGCGGCGTTGACGCCCGAGCTGGAAGCCGCCGTGCAGGCCGTGCAGCGCGCCACCCAGGCCGATGCCGACCAGTACGCACCTGCCGAACTCGCCGCGGCCCGCCAGTCTTTGGCGCAGGCGCAGGCGGCTCATGCGGCGCGCGAGAAGAAGGCGGCGCTGGATCTGGCCCTGCGTGCCGCCGTCGATGCCGATCTGGCGCGCGCGCGCAGCCAGGAAGCCGTGGCATCTGCAGAGGTCACGCAGCGCAAGGCCGAGATCGCCGACCTGCAGGCCCAGATCGGTGCGGAGGGTCGGCGATGAAGGGCCGTCCGCAGATCCTGGCCGGCCTGTTGGGCCTGGCGCTGGCCACCCAGACCGCCGTGGCGGCCGAAAACCCCGTGGTCGTGCAGTTGAACCAGCGGCTGGCCGCCCTGCAGGCCGATCCCGACCTGGCCGAACTGGCTGCCTACGAAAAACTGCAGGCCCAGCACGCCGTGACCGCCTTCAGCAAGGCGCGCCGCAGTCAGCGCGAAACGGCGCAGTACGTGGCCGAGCGCCGCGTGCAGATCGCCGAGATCGCAGCGCGCGCGCAGGCGGCGCGCCGCGAAGCCGATCGCCTCGACCGCACGCGCAGCGAACTGCTGGTGGAAGCCAGCCGGCGCGAGGCCGAGCGGGCGCGTCGCGAAGCCGAGCGCCTGCGGGTGCAGGCCCAGATCCAGGCCGAGGAAGCCGAGCGCCTGCGTCTGGCGGCCGAGGCCGAGGCGCTGGCCCGCCAGGAAGCGGAGACGACCTTGGATACGGTGGCCGGCCAGCAGGCCAACCGCCTGAGCGCGGCGCGGCAGCGCGAACTGAAGCTGGCCAGGGAGGAGGCCGAACTCGTGTCCGGTGCCAAGCTGCCGGCCTCCAAGTTCGAAGCCCGCGGCGAAGTGTTCACGCTGGGGGCGGATGCCTTCGCCAGCGACTCGGCCAAGCTGTCGGCCAGTGGCGCCTCCCGTGCGAGCGCCTTGGCCGCTTACCTGCAGGCCAACCCGAAGGCGCGCGCACGCATCGAGGGCTATGGCGACAAGCAGACCCCGGGCCAGCGCCGTGCCGACGCCCTGCGCGATGCACTGACGGCGACGGGGATCGCGAAATCGAGGCTGCAGAGCAGCGGCAAGGGCACGGGCAGCAAGGCGCGTGCGCTGGACGTGATAGTCACGCACTGATTTATTCTTGTAAATCAATAGGATGAGCGGATTCTAGGCGATTTTCGCGGGCTGGGCTGAACGCCGGGTGCATCGTGCGCTGTCATGCAAATCAACAGGTTACGGCGGGTCTTGCCCGCCCCCTAGGGGAGGAGTAGGGTCGTATACCCAAGCGACTCCCGTCGCTTGGCTCACCGGAGAATCGACCCGATGACGCCCGTCCCCATTCCACCGGAGACCGCCGCTGGCAAGCAGATGGCCGCGGGCATTCCGGTGGAGGGTGCCCGCGCCGCCGGCCAGGTCCTCCGCTCCCAAGCCAACGCCCCGTGCCTGTGAAGGCCGGGGCGTTTGTATTTCCGCTGAAGGAGGTAACGATCATGTTCGAAGGTCAACCGCAGGCCGAAATCGAAGCACTCATCAAGGCCGATCCGGAGTTCAAGCAGCTGTACCAGCGCCATCGCGAGCTCGACAAGAAGGTCACCGACGCCGAGCTGGGCGTCCTGCCCATCGACGACAACCTGCTGGGCCAGATGAAGCGCGAGAAGCTGCACGCCAAGGAGCGATTGCTCCGGATCTACGACGCCAAGCCCCACTGACGCCTCCCCGCGCTTTCTCGTCGCGGGCGGCGACGGCCTCCTCGTCGGCCGTCGCCGTCCGCGTCACCCAGATGCGATAATCCGGGCCACGTTCCGCACCGGATGCACGGCCGCATGGCGATCCACTCCTCCGTACTCGAGCTGATCGGCGACACGCCGATCGTCCAGGCCAGGCGCCTCGACACCGGCCCCTGCACGCTCTACCTGAAGCTCGAGAGCGCCAACCCGGGCGGCTCCATCAAGGACCGCATCGGCATGTCGATGATCGAGGCGGCCGAGAAGCGGGGCGACCTGAAGCCCGGTGCCACGCTGGTGGAGGGCACGGCCGGCAATACCGGCATCGGTCTGGCCCTGGTGGCCCAGCAGAAGGGCTACAAACTGATCCTCGTGGTCCCGGACAAGATGAGCCGGGAGAAGATCTTCAACCTGAAGGCCATGGGCGCCGAGGTCATCCTGACCCGCTCCGATGTGGCCAAGGGCCACCCCGAGTACTACCAGGACCTGGCCGAGCGCATCGCGCGCGAGACGCCAGGCGCCTACTTCATCAACCAGTTCGGCAACCCGGACAATCCGGCAGCGCACGAGTTCGGAACCGGACCGGAGATCCTGCGCCAGATGGAGGGGCAGCTGGACGCCATCGTGTTCGGCTGCGGCAGCTCCGGCACCATGACCGGTCTGTCGCGCTGCTTCGCGCAGCATTCGCCGAAGACCGAGATGATCCTCGCCGACCCGGTGGGTTCCATCCTCACCCAGTACATCAATGAAGGCACGCTGAGCACGAAGTCGGGCAGCTGGCTGGTGGAAGGCATCGGCGAGGACTTCCTGCCGCAGATCTCGGACTTCAGCCGGGTCAAGAAGGCCTATGCGATCAGCGATCGCGAGAGCTTCCTGACCGCACGCGAGTTGCTGGCGAAGGAGGGCATCCTGGGCGGTTCTTCCACGGGCACGCTGCTGGCGGCCGCGTTGAAGTACTGCCGCGAGCAGACCGAGCCCAAGAAGGTGCTGGTGTTCGTCTGCGACACCGGCAACAAGTACCTGTCGAAGATGTACAACGATTACTGGATGCTGGACAACGGATTCATCGACCGGCCCCAGTACGGCGACCTGCGCGACCTCATCCTGCGCCCGTACAGCCAGCGCGACACGGTGGTGGTCAGCCCCACCGACCTGCTGACCACGGCCTATCAGCGCATGAAGCTGTACGACGTGTCGCAGCTGCCGGTGATGGAAGGCGACCGGTTGGTCGGCATCGTCGATGAAAGCGACGTGCTGCTGCACGTCTATGGCGACGAGGCCCGCTTCCGCGACCCGGTTGCCACGGCCATGGTCAGTAAGCTGGACCGGCTGGATGTGCGCTCCCCGATCGAGGCCCTGCTGCCGGTCTTCGACCGCGGTCAGGTGGCCATCATCACCGATGGCGACGCCTTCCTGGGGCTGATCACCCGCATCGACCTGCTGAATTATCTGCGACGCCGCGCACAGTAGCCGGCAGACTCCGGCTGCCCACAGGGGAGGGCCGCCGGACATGGACGATATGTTAAGACTCGGCCGGTAGAATGGCCGGCTGATTCAAGGAACCCGAACATGGCGACACATTCATCCCCTTCCGATGGGGACGCGCGCGATCCCGCACTGGGCACGCTGGCCATCCATGGTGGCCAGGCGCCCGATCCCACCACGGGCGCAGTCATGCCCCCGATCTACGCCACGTCCACGTACGCCCAGAGCAGTCCGGGCGTGCACCAGGGCTTCGAGTACTCGCGCACGCACAATCCCACGCGTTTCGCCTACGAGCGTTGCGTGGCGGCGCTGGAAGGCGGCAGCCGCGGCTTTGCTTTCGCGTCCGGCATGGCGGCCACCTCGACGATCCTGGAGCTGCTGGACAGCGGCAGCCACGTCGTGGCGATGGACGACCTGTACGGCGGCAGCTATCGCCTGTTCGAGCGCGTGCGTCGGCGCACGGCCGGGCTGGACTTCAGCTTCGTCGACATGATCGACCTGACGGCGTTCGAGTCCTCCATCCGTCCGGAAACGCGACTGGTGTGGGTGGAGACGCCCACCAACCCCATGCTGAAGATCGTCGACATCGCCGCTATCTGCGATATCGCGCACAAGCGCGGCCTGCGCGTGGTCGTCGACAACACCTTCGCCTCGCCCATCCTGCAGCGCCCGCTGGCGCTGGGCGCCGACATCGTCATGCATTCGGCCACCAAGTACCTCAACGGCCACTCCGACATGGTCGGCGGCATGGTGGTGGTGGGTGACGACACGGAACTGGCCGAGCAGATGGCCTTCCTGCAGAACTCTATCGGCGCCGTGCAGGGACCCTTCGACAGTTTCCTCGCCCTGCGTGGGCTGAAGACCCTGCACCTGCGCATGAAGGCGCACTGCGAGAACGCGCTCGCCCTTGCGCAGTGGCTGGAAACGCACCCCGCAATCGAGAAAGTCATCTACCCCGGCCTGGCATCCCACCCGCAGTACGCACTGGCGACCCGCCAGATGCAGGGCTACGGCGGCATCATCTCGATCGTGCTCAAGGGCGGCTTCGACGCCGCGCGCCGGTTCTGCGAGAACACGAAGCTCTTCACCCTGGCCGAATCGCTGGGAGGGGTGGAAAGCCTGGTCAATCACCCGGCGGTGATGACGCATGCGTCGGTGCCGGTGGAACGTAGGGAGAAGCTGGGGATAACCGACGGGCTGGTGCGGTTGAGTGTGGGGGTGGAGGCCTTGCAGGATCTCCAGCAAGATCTCTCGGACGCTCTGTGAAAGCCGGAAGCATGCAAGTTCGGCAGGACGCACGACCGCTCGACGCACTCTTGCGTTATCGCTTGCTGACCAAGGAGTTGGTGAAGCGCGAGGTGCTGGGCCGTTACAGGGGGGCCACGTTCGGGTTGCTGTGGTCCCTGATAAGCCCATTTCTGATGCTGATGGTATACACGCTGGCGTTCGGATACATTCTCAAGGGCCGCTGGCCAGGCACCTCGGGCAGTACGCTGGATTTCACCCTCATCCTGTTCGTCGGGCTGATTGTCCACGGATTCTTCGCCGAGTGCCTGACGCGCTCGCCTCAACTCATCCTCTCCAACGCGAATTACGTCAAGCGGGTGCTCTTCCCGCTGCAGATCCTTCCTTGGAGCATGGCGTTGGCAGCCTTGTTTCATCTGGCGATGAATGTCGTGGTGCTGCTCCTGATGAAGGCGTTTCTGCATCAGCAGGTGTACGCGACCACGTTCCTGCTCCCTATCGTGCTCCTGCCGCTGTTCGTGCTGACGATCGGTATCAGCTGGATGATCGCTGCGCTGGGCGTATACCTTCGTGACATAGGGCAGGTGGTGGGAGTGCTTGCGACAGCGATGCTCTTCCTGTCCTCGGCGATCGTGCCTGTCGAAGCGCTCCCGGAAAATTTCCGATGGGTGTTCTACGCCAATCCTCTGACCTTCATCATCGATCAGGCCCGCAACGTGGTCATCTGGGGGAAGGGGCCCGACTGGATCGTATGGACGATCTATATGGTCTTGGCAGTGGCTTTCTCGCTGTTCTCGTTCACGTTGTTCCAGAAGTTGCGCAAGGGGTTTGCCGATGTCCTCTGAACGGCCGTCGGAGGCGGTGATCACTGTCCGTGGATTGGGCAAGTGCTACCAGATGTACGAAAAGCCGGTGCATCGTTTGATGCAGGGCATTCTTCGCACACGTCGCTATGCGAGGGATTTCTGGGCCCTGCGTGGTCTGGATATGGAGATAAAGAGAGGCGAGACGTTCGGCATCATCGGTCGCAACGGCTCGGGAAAATCCACGCTACTCCAAATGATCGCGGGGACGCTGACGCCTACCGAGGGCGAGGTAGAAGTGAACGGAAAGGTGGCCGCACTCCTGGAACTGGGCAGTGGCTTCAACCCCGACTTCACCGGGCGGGAGAATGTCTTTCTGAATGCCGCAATCCTCGGTCTTTCGCGAGGACAAGTGGAAACTCGCTTGCAGAGCATTCTAGCGTTTGCGGATATCGGTGAGTTCATCGATCAGCCCGTCCGCAGCTATTCCAGCGGTATGGCCGTCCGCCTCGCATTTGCGGTCATCGCCCATGTGGATGCGGATATCCTGATCGTGGATGAAGCCCTCTCGGTAGGCGATGCATTCTTTGCGCAGAAGTGCATGCGTTTCCTCCGTGAATTCCAGAAGCGAGGGACGTTGCTTTTCGTTAGTCACGATTCGGCAGCCGTTACGAATCTGTGCGATCGCGCTATTTGGCTGGATGGCGGCTGCCTTCAGATGGAAGGCGCGTCGCGGGACGTGGTCGAGTCCTATCTGGCGCAGCAGCACGCCAGGTCGCGGCACGCTTTGCAGGGCGAGGTTGTGAACATCGAGCGCAAACTGTCCGTCGCGACACTCACACGACAAGAAGATGTGCGTCTTGAACGCATGCGAGACCTGGGCTTGAATACGCGCTTCGAGCTGTTCGAGTTCGATCCGGATTCAACCGGGATGGAATTCGGTGCGGGCGATGCGCGGATCCGCCATGTGGATATTCGCGACGAGGGTGGCATGCCGCTGCACGTCATGCACGGGGGTGAACTGGTGAGCCTCCGGATCTCGACGGAACTGGTCAGGCCGCTGGATGGCGTGATCGTGGGTTTCTACCTCAAGGATCGGTTGGGGCAACGGCTGTTTGGCGATAACACGCACTTGACGACCCTGCATGCCCCCGTTGGCGGAGTGGCGGGGGAAATTCTCGACGCCACATTCCAGTTCCGCATGCCGACATTACCGGCTGGTACCTACATGTTCGATGTAGCGGTGGCATCAGGGACGCAAGAGGACCATACGCAGCATCATTGGGTGCATGACGCTTTGCAGATCAAGACCACCGACAGCACCATGCGGCATGGGCTGGTCGGTATTCCCATGCTGCGAATCGATGTCTCCAAGGCAGGTTCCTAATGGATTTCACTGGTGAGCGGTACGTTCCCACAGAGGGCGGTGAGATCCGGCACGAGCATTTCCATCGCTACGCCTGGGTCGCGCCCTTGGTCGCAGGTAAATCCGTCCTTGACGTGGCCAGCGGAGCTGGCTACGGCAGCTCCCTGCTCGCGCGGACGGCGGCTTCGGTGGTCGGTGTCGATGTTTCCGCCGAAGCCGTCGAGCACGCGCGCGCCGCTTACTCACAGGCCAATCTCTCTTTCATCGAGGGTTCTGCCGCGAAACTGCCATTGGCCGATGAGAGTTTCGACGTAGTGGTTTCGTTCGAGACGATTGAACACTTGCTTGAGCAGGAGCAGATGCTGGGCGAGATCAGGCGCGTCCTCCGGCCTGATGGCGTGCTCGTGATTTCTTCACCCAACAAGGAAGTGTATTCCGAGCTCTCCGGCCTGCATAACGAGTTTCATGTGAAAGAACTGCAGTGGAGCGAGCTGGACACGCTGCTGCGCAAGCAGTTCGCCCACATCGAATATTTTGGCCATCGCCTCGCTGTGGGTTCGGCTATCGTGCCGGTGACCCGCGCAGGTGAAGGCCTGGTCTATGAAGCGCTGACCGACGAGGAGGCACAGGTTTCCTCGCGTGTCATGAGGATGGCCCAACCGGTGTACTTCATCGCGATGGCCAGCAATGCAGACCTTGCCCCGGTCCAGCGACCTGCCTCCGTGCTCTTCTCTGAGCACGAAGATCTGTATGAACATCATCGCCAGATCGCCGCATGGGCTCAAGGCCAGGACCAGGAGATCCAGCGACTCGGTGAGATGTTCAGGCGGAAGGCGGACGAACACGCGGCGAGTCAGGAGTGGGCGAAATCTCTCGATACGGAAGCAGGTCAGCTCCGCAAGCTGACAGCAGAGTTGCGTGCCACGCTCGATGAGCGGACCCGGTGGGCTCAGGACCAAGACGCGGAAGTGGTCCGGTTGGGCGCGCTACTGCGGTCGAAGATGGAAGAGTTCGAGGCTTCCCAGCAGTGGGGGCAATCCCTCCATCTGGAGATGGAGCAGGCGAAGGCGCGGCTGCTCGAGCTTGATGCGACCGTGACCCAGAGGACGTCGTGGGCCCAGAGCCTCGACGCTGAGTTGATCTCGGCCGGCGAACACATCCGTCGTCTGGATGGTGAAGGCGAGGAATATCGGCAGCGGATCGCATCACTCATCGCCGAGCGAGAAAGGCAGGCATCGGCGCTGGATGACCTGGTGGAGGAGCTGGCATCGCTGCGCTCAAGGGAGGAGACGCTTTTGCTTGAGCTGTCCGACACGCGTGGTGAGCTTCGGCAGGAGCGGGCAGAGGTTATGAAGCTCCAGGCAGAGTTGCAAGGAATGAATGGGCGCTTGGAGTGTCAGGCGGACGCCTTGCGCGGGCTACATGGCCAATGCGACGAGTTGAAGGTGATGTTGAGGATGCAAGAGCAGGACATGATGGAACGGGCATCCGAGCTGAGGCGCGAAGCCGAGCACAAGATGGAGGCTGCGCTGGTAGCCAGTGCGGAGACGCACGATGCGAACGCACGTGCGCAGCGTGAGGCTCATATGCGGGAAGTGGCCGAACTTAAGTCCCAACTGCAGCAGCTCATCGGATCGCGGTCATGGCGCCTGACCAAGCCATTGCGCCTGGTCGGGCGGGTTCTGCGCGGAGAGTGGGCGACCATCCTGTCATCGCTGCGTGGAACGCGCCTGTCGCGCTCGCGTTGGTTGTCGTTTCTCAGAAAGCCCGCCAAGCGTTGGTTGCTGCGTCTGGAGCCGGGCGCAATTCTCGTTCCCGCGCCCGCCGAATTGCAGATCCATGCTGTCACCGGACAAGGGGCCGATGCGCTTGAAGGAGTGGCGTTTGCTGAGGTCGCGGCACCTCTCGTATCCATCGTCATTCCGACGTACGGGAACTTCCCTTATACGCTCGCATGCCTGCGTTCCATCGCAAGCCATATGCCCTCGGTGCCGGTGGAGATCATCGTTGCCGAGGATGCGTCCGGTGATACGGAAATGGAGCGCCTCGCGTCGATTCCTGGTCTGATCTACTACGTCAATCCCGTTAACCTCGGTTTCCTTCGTTCCTGCAACGCAGCCGCGAAGCACGCACGCGGTCAGTTCGTCTACTTCTTGAACAACGACACCGAGGTCACGAGGGGATGGCTCGACGCCTTGCTTGACGTTTTCCGGCAGCATCCCGGCGCAGGCATGGCGGGGTCAAAGCTCGTCTATCCTGATGGCCGGCTGCAGGAAGCGGGCGGCATCATCTGGCGTGACGGTTCGGCTTGGAATTACGGTCGTCTCCAGGACCCTGCTGCACATGAATTCAACTATCTGCGCCAGGCGGACTACTGCTCGGGTGCCAGTATTCTGTTGCGGGCTGAAGATTTCCTGGCGCTGGGAGGGTTCGATGAGCACTACGTGCCGGCATACTGCGAAGATTCCGACCTCGCCTTCCGCCTGCGGGCCGCTGGCAAGCCGGTGTACTACACCCCTTTCTCTGTAGTCATCCACCACGAAGGTATATCGCACGGGACCGATACCGGCAGCGGTGGCAAGGCTTACCAAATTACCAACCAGGCCAAGTTCCTGGAACGCTGGCGCGAAACGCTGGCCGCGCACTACCCGAATGCTGAGAACGTGCTGCGTGCCCGCGACCGGGCCTGGTCGAGGAAAGTCGTCCTCGTGGTCGACCATTACATTCCGCAGCCGGACAGGGATGCGGGATCGCGCACCATGTTGGCATTCATGGAGGCCATGGTGGCCCAAGGCTGGGTTGTGAAGTTCTGGCCGGACAACCTATGGTACGACGCACAGTATGCACCGCGCCTGCAAGCGCTCGGTGTCGAGGTCATTTCCGGCGAGCGTTGGTATGGCGCGTTCGAGCGCTACGTTGCCGAGTTCGGTCGGGATATCGATCTTGTGCTGCTGTCGCGACCCCATATTTCGCTGCCGTACATCGCGCCGATCCGCAAGCACTCTCAGGCACGCCTTGCCTACTATGGGCACGACCTGCATTTCCGCCGCATGATTCGCGAGAACGAGGTCAAGGGTCGCGAGGGCTATGACGACGACGCACGGCGCATGGAAGAGCAGGAGCGGGCGATATGGCGGCAGGTCGACCTGGTGCTCTATCCATCCCGGGATGAGACCGATGACGTGAAGGACATGGAGCCTGCTGCACATGTGCGCGCAGTTAGTCCTTATGCATTCGATTCGTTCCGTACGGATGCGGTTCCATTGGGGCGGAAGGACGTTTTGTTCGTCGCCGGATTCGGTCATCCGCCGAACGTTGACGCGGCCTTCTGGCTGGTCAATGAAATCATGCCTCTGGTCTGGAAGACGCATCGCGACGCCGTCGTGCACTTAGTGGGTGCGAATCCCACCCAAGAGGTGCAGGCGCTGCATACTGAGAATGTTCGTGTCACCGGTTATGTCGACGATGAGACCCTGCACAGCTACTACATGCAGTCGCGCTTGGCGGTTGTGCCGCTCCGGTATGGTGCGGGCATCAAGAACAAGGTGGTCGAAGCGTTGCAGCAAGGTCTGCCGCTGGTCACTACGACGACAGGAGCCCAGGGTCTGGATGGCGTAGACCGTGTCTGCGACGTGGCCGATGATGCTTCCACGATGGCCGACCTCATCATAGGTCTATTGGAGGATGATGAACGATGGCTGGCCTATTCGCGATCGGGCGCCGAGTTTGCTTCAGGCCTGTTTTCACGTGAAGCTTTGCAGGCTCAGGTAGGTCGTTTCATGGAAGGAGACATAACTTGATAGTTCGTGCTCGCGCGCCCCTACGACTGGGGCTGGCTGGGGGAGGCACCGACGTCTCGCCATTCAGTGATGAACATGGCGGTTGTGTCATGAACGTGACGATCGACAAGTATGCGTATGCCACGATCGATGCTTCTCCTTCGGCTCGGGTGGAGTTCCATGCCGTAGATGCCGGGCAGTCGGGGGAATGGGAGGCCGGTTCGGCCGTGGAAAGCGGCACAGGCGCCACCCAGTTGATGGCGGGCGTCTACAACCGGATCTGCCGCGACTACCTTGCGGACAGATTCCCCAGTCTGCGCGTGAGAACCTTCTCGGATGCACCGCCGGGCTCGGGGTTGGGTTCATCTTCCACGATGGTCGTGGCGCTGGTCACGGCGTTCGCGGAGTACTTCGGGTTACCGCTCGGTGAGTACGAAATCGCACACCTCGCCTTCATCATCGAGCGCCAGGATCTGGCGCTGGCCGGCGGAAAACAGGATCAGTACGCAGCAGCTTTCGGTGGATTTAACTTCATGGAGTTCTATGCCGCGGATCGCGTGATCGTCAATCCGCTGCGCATCAAGGACTGGGTCTGGACGGAGATTGAAAGCAGCTTGGTGCTTTACTTTACGGGCGTGTCCCGCTCATCAGCCGCCATCATCGATGAGCAGGCCAAGAATGCGCGCGAGGGGCGGAGTGAATCGTTACAGGCGATGTTCCAGCTGAAGGACGAGGCCCTCCAGATGAAGGAGGCCGTCCTCCTGGGCGACATGAAACGTTTCGCCAGTGTCATGCAGGCCGGCTGGGAGGCCAAGAAGCGCATGGCCACCAGCATTTCCAATCCCATGATCGACGAGCTAGAGGCGCTGGCGTTCCGCAACGGCGCCCATGCGGCAAAGGTTTCCGGTGCTGGGGGCGGGGGCTTCATGATGTTTTTCTGCGACCCGGTCGAGCGGGTCAATCTCGTTCGCGCCCTCGCAGGTGCGGGCGGAAAGATTCTCGATGCGCATTTTTCAAGTTCAGGAGCATGTTCGTGGAAGGTCAATTGAACGGATACATTCAAGCGGAGTTCGCCAAGGTCCAGGAGAACTTCCGGCGCATGGCTGAGAGCGCAGCCATCGAGCAGCAGATCGTCGATGCGGTGGCGCTCTGCGTGGCGTCTCTCCGCAGCGGAGGCAAGATCATGTTCGCCGGCAACGGCGGCAGCGCTGCGGATGCGCAGCACTGGGCAGGTGAGCTTGTCAGTCGCTTCTATTACGATCGCCCCGGCTTGCCAGCCATCGCGCTTACCACGGACACCAGTGCGCTTACCGCCATCGGCAACGACTACGGGTACGACTATACGTTCGCCAGGCAGTTGGAGGCGTTGGGACGGGAGGGGGACGTGTTCTTCGCGATCTCCACCTCGGGGAACTCTCCTAACATTCTGAGGGCATGCCAGGCGGCCAGGCAGAAGGGCGTACGCACGATAGGCTTGACGGGTGAGGGGGGGGGCAAGCTCCTCGAGCTGAGTGACATTTGCTTCCGTATCCCATCTGGGGAAACACCACGCATTCAGGAGGGGCACGAGTTCATCGGCCACATCGTGTGCGCGCTCATCGAGCAGGAGATGTTTCCCAAAGATGCGTAGCGATGAAGCTATCGTCCTGGCTGGCGGCTTCGGGACTCGACTGCGCTCGCTTGTCAGTGACGTGCCGAAACCGATGGCGCCTGTTGCTGGTCGTCCATTTCTGGAGTGGATATTGCTTCGCCTGGAACGGGAGGGGATCCATCGCGTCGTGCTTGCTACCGGCTACATGTCGGAAAAAATCGAGCAGACCCTTGGCGGTCGCTTCGGCAGCATGGAACTGGTCTACTCGGTTGAAGACGCCCCGCTTGGTACGGGAGGGGCCATCGCGCATGCTGCGCGCCACGTAAAGGGTCGCGGAGTCCACGTGGTCAATGGCGACACTTTTCTTGAGTATTCATTGGCCGAGATGGAAGCGCTGGTGCAAGGCGACGGAGGTCTGGGCATGGCGTTGGCCAAGGTCGAGGATGTGCATCGCTACGGCGCGATAAGCCTTGAGGAGGGGCGCGTGCGCTCCTTCCACGAGAAGGGCGATAGAGGGCCTGGCTGGATCAATGCCGGTTGCTACTACCTACCGGAATCCCTGCTGGGGTCGTTGCCCTCCGGCTCGTTCTCCTTCGAGGCGCAAGTGCTTGCGCCCGCGGCCGTTGCCGGGAATGTGATGGGCTTGACGCGAACCAAGGGGTTCATCGACATCGGGGTACCCGAGGACTATGTGCGTTCCCAGACGATTTTCGGAGCGGAGCCGTGATGGCAGCGCACCCGGGCGTCTTCATCGATCCTCGGGCGAATGGCGCAGGCAGTAGCGGGCCGGTGCTGTTCCTTGATCGGGATGGCGTCATCAATGTCGATCACGGCTATGTGTCGGCCCCGTCCGCGACGCAGTGGGTGGATGGCATCTTCGATCTTTGCCGAGGCGCCATCGCGTTGGGATACCGGTTGATCGTCGTCACCAATCAAGCGGGTATCGCGCGAGGCTATTACACCGAGGCCCAGTTTCTCGAGTATTCGCACTGGGTGCACGCCGTGTTCCATGAGCAAGGGGCGGATCTCCTGGCCACGATGTATTGCCCCCATCATCCGACCGCCGGGCTCGAACGACTACGTGTCATCTGTCCCTGTCGGAAGCCCGCGCCGGGCATGTTGCTCGAGGCCTCCCGCCGGTTCAATGTGAACCTAGCGCTGTCGGTGTTGGTGGGCGACAAACCGAGCGACCTGGAGGCAGGCTCGGCTGCCGGAGTTGGAAGGCTGTATCTGGCTTCGCCGACCGGGATAGTCGATTCGCAGGTGAAAGCATGGGATTTGGCTGCAGTCCTATCGGATATGCAATGCAAGGCGACATAATCAAGTTAAGGGAAAACCTTCATGCCTCATGCGCACACCAATTCCGATTGTCCGCTATGCACGGGCAAAAGCAGGCCGTTCATGTCGATCGACGGAGTGGAGTACTTCGAATGTGGCCGCTGCGATTTCATCTACGCTGATCCGGCGCTGCTGGCGAGCGTTGACCGTGGTGAGCCTTTGCGCAAGTACGACGAGAACTATTGGCAAGCCGAGCTGGATGCGGCGAAGGATCGCTCTTACGGTTCATCCCTTGCGCGATTTGCCGAAGTCGTGCTTTACAGCAGGATCCCCATCCGGCGTTTCATCGACATCGGTACCGGCCCGGGTTTTCTGCTGGATGCGCTGAGTGCGTACCTCCCATCTCACCAGGGGAAGTTTTACGGTGTTGAGAAGTTTCCCCCGCATGAGGAGTACCGAAGTTCGCATGCCAACTATCGGGAATGCGATCTTGGCGCACTTGAAGAGAAGTTCGATTGCGGTCTGTGCATCGAAGTACTCGAACATCTGACGCCGGCAATGGCACACTCGCTCGCCGCGGCAATGGTGAACGTGTCAGTGGACGGATCCATTTTCCTGTTCAATACAGGCCTCACGGAGTACGTCAAGAACGAGGATCCACAGTATCTCGACCCGTTCGGCCGTGGACACATTACGTGCTGGTCGGTGAAAGCAGCTGAAGTCTTGTTCGGTCCCTACGGTTACCAGGTGTATGCACTGCGCGGCAAATCGTGGGCATTCATCCTTGAGTACTCCCGAGAGAGGTCCAGGGTGCCAATGGAGGACAGGATATGGACCGCACCCGAGCACAACAAGCAGTTGCTTCGTGATCCGCGGATGGGAAGCGCGATGTACATTCTGGGCTTGGAGAGCGCTCGGGCATATTGAGGGAAAGGGGATTGGGGAGTATGAGTAATTTTGCTTTGGACTGGCTGCGGACACGCTATGCAGCTTTGTTTCCTTTTGGGAGACAGATCAGCGTTGATCAGGGTTTGTCCCGTCGCGCGGACAATTTTCTGCTGCTGAGGATCGTGGCTGCTTCGTTGGTGATCTACGGGCACGCCGCTGCCATTGCCCCCGCGGTGGAAGGCCCCGACTGGTTTGTGAGGGCTGGTTTCGGCATGTACAGCGGAGAGATCGCTGTCAATGTGTTCTTCCTGATCAGCGGCTTCCTGGTGACGGGCAGCTATCTGCGCCAGGACAGCTTGGCGCGCTTTCTCAAACTTCGCGCCCTGCGACTCGTGCCGGGCTTTCTGCTGAATCTTCTTCTTCTTGCCTATCTGTTCGGCCCGTTGCTGACGCATCTTCCGGCGAGCGACTACTTCTCGCATCCCAAGACGTGGCAATACGTCTGGAAGAATATCTGGCTTTCATCCGATATGTCATGGCAGCTGCCCGGCGTCTTCGAGGGTGCCAAGACATCCACCATCAATGGATCGCAATGGACCTTGCCAGCCGAAGTCAGAATGTATCTTTTGCTTGGCATCCTTGGTGCGATAGGAATGTTCGCGTCGAAGCGGGTAGCCGTGTGCGGTTTGGCCACTCTGCTGGTGGCCGGGCTCTTTTGGCCTTATCTGTTCCCGCTGCATTCCGACTGGTTCCGTTTGGGTGGATACTTCCTGCTGGGTGTGGCGATCTTCGTTCTGCGCGATCGGGTGCGGATCCGCCTGGAGCTCGTGATCGCTCTGGGTCTGCTCGCGCTACTGACCCGTCATCTGCCGGTATATCCGCAGGTGTTTGCGCTTGCGTTGGCGGCCACGGCTTTCTTCATCGCCTACATGACGAGTCCGTTCCACTGGCTGGAGCGTTTCGGCGACCCCTCGTATGGAATCTATCTGTGGGGGTGGCCGAGCCAGCAGGTCGTGGCCCACCTGATGCCCGCTGCGGGACTCGCGACCCACGTCGTCCTGTCGCTCTTGATGGCCTTTGCACTGGGATATGCGTCCTGGCATCTGGTCGAGAAGCAGGCGCTTCGCCTTAAATGAGGAATGCAACAATGCCGACTCAAGAACATTCTGCGCACATGCACAGATTCTGGCAGGTGCTCCTGGCCATCGCTGCGTTTATCGTGGCGTCCCGATTTTTCACGCCGGGCTTCTTCGATCCCCTGGTCCCGTCGCATTCCGATGTTTGGCGTTACTACGCGTACTCGCAGGAGGCGGTACTCCCGAACCTGATCACATCGCCGCGGCCAGTGATGCTGATCCTCATCAAGCTGTTGGGCGTGCTGCCGGACTTTCGCTGGTTCACGGCCGGACTGCTGCTGCCTGCCGTGCTCGTGCCGGTCTTCCTCGTTTCATGGGCGGAGCGGGTGACGAATACACGCTGGGCGTTGGTCCCGACGTTCATCTACTTCTTTCTGTGCTTCGCACTCGAGTCGTATTACGAGTTACAGCTGCTTGATTTCGGGGGGTGCTTTGCTGTCATTCTTGGCGTGCTTGCGCTGAATGAGCTGGATACCATTGCTCGCACGTCGCCTTCTTCCAAGCCTATTGGTGCGATGTGGGCTGCCATGTTGGTACTCGCATGGCTGAGCATGGAGGCCAAGCCCACCTACGCGTTGGTGATGGCGGGTGCTCCATTCTTGTATGCGGGACGAGTGGGGTTGCGCAAGTGTATCGCGCTCAGCGGCAGCATCCTGGCCGTTGTCTTCGCCGTGCTGGTTAAGGACAAGGTGATGGGTAGCCCTTTCCTCGACACCACCTCCGCGGAATCCAGTTACCGCTTGGCGCATAACGTGAGTGCCATTCTGGGATCCTTCTGGTTCTATACGAGCAGGATCCTGCCCGCCGCTACGTGGCCTCTGTCCCTTTTGGGATTGGTTCTGCTGGGCCGTGCTCATGGCTGGAAGGCTCCGCTCGCACTGGCGGTGCTGGCGGTGCTGGCGGTGCTGCCCATGGTGGCTATCCCCAACAATCGCCTATCGATGTACTCGTGGTTTGGTTCATCGCTTATCCTGCTCGCGGTGCCCATGATCTTCATCTATGCGGCGGATCGATGGCGGTTGGCGAGTAGGCTCGTGTCGGTTCCCCTGCTGCTCGCAGGCTTGTGGGGTATTGCAGTGGCGGAGCCGACCGCGCGCTACTGGTATGAGTCGAACCAGATCGCGAACGGTCACATGCTGAAAAGCCTGGCATCGCTCCAAGCCTACGTGCGCCCGGGTGCCAAGGTTCTGATGGCGGGTGCGCACAATGCCTTTTCACCATTGAAGAATGACGCATTCGTCCGGTCGCGCTTCAGGCACGAGTTTGACTGGAAGGTCACCGTGCCCAAGTCGGACCTGTCGCTGATTACAGGCTCCCGAGATACGCAGCGGCTGGTTCCTGCGGGTGAGGTGATACCGCAGGATTTCGATCTGGTCGCGTACTTCGCACGCGACGGCAGACTGCTCCGGATCGGGCCCGCCGCAGAACTGGTACCGTTGCCCGCAGAGCAGCGTCTTGCCCGGATGTTGTGCCAGGAGGCCCTTGCCGATCCCGCCCCCTGCTTGAACCAGGTAGGGGAGAGCGAGGCCTCCGCGGCCATCGCAGCAAGTAAAGTCGGTGCCGGTCCGGCGGCGGGGCCTCCACCACCGGTGAGTGGCTGAAGCCGTTTGTCCGTGAACGAAGAAGGCCACCTTTTTGGTGGCCTTCTTGCTGATTCCCCTGCGAAGGGAATTGTCACGGCAGGAGTGTTCGTCGGTTACTGCGTGTTACAAGGACGTTCGCCAACCGTGAGGCTGTCCAGTGTCGCGCCGTTTGAGCGATCGATGAGGAAAACTTGGGTGCCGTTACGCAGCCACTCCCCGGTGCGCTCGGTGCCATTCGCGATCGTGGCCGCCCAGAGCTTGCGCTCTTCGCCGGGATTCTGGAGGTGGAGTTCGATTTCCTTCACGCCCGCGGACGTGGCATCCCACGACACATCGGTCGCCATGAGTCCTTGCGGGTGCTTGCAGAGATCGACGGCACCTTCAGCGAGTGTCAGATACTTGCCTTTGGCAGGTTCGACCGGTGCAGGCGGCGGTGCCACTGCCGTGCTTGCCGGGGCTGTCGACGTATCCACAACGGGTTCCGCGGGAGGCGTCGCCTCCTGACTGCATGCGGCGAGAGCGATCGAGAGAGCCAGGAGAAGGGGAGTGATCTTGTTCATTTCAATTCCTTTGTAAAAAGCCGTTCAGGGTATGTCGGGATGGTTCTTTCGAAGGAAAGATGGATTAGTTGGCGAGAAGCCTCCGCGTCAACACGAAGGTCAAGGGCAGCGTCAGCAGGATCGCAATCAGTGGCGCCACACGGGCGTCCCATCTCAGGACATTAACTACCAGCGCGACAACTGCTGCGCCGCAAACATAGTTGATCAGATAGACAAGAGGGAACAACGCGGCTTTGCGCACGCTATGGCTTACCCCGAACACGAACTTCACGTTCAACAGGTAGCCAAGGGCGATTCCGGCCACGTAGCTCACCGCATATGCCACCTGATAGTGAAACCAAAGCAACAGCAGCCAGTACAGGCAGAACGTCAGGAGAGTATTGAGCCCTCCGCTCAACAGGAACCTAATGACAGTGGGTAGCTGGCGCGCCATCGCAGAGGCTTAACGGGGGGCGCGCGCCAGCGTCAGAAACTCGTCGTAACTGCGGATGTACTCGTCCGCGTCGTACTCCTCGGAGGCGAATACCAGAAGCACCGCATCAGCTGAGTACCTGTATTGGGTTCCCCAGATCATCGGCGGCAGGTGTATGCCGAGGCTCGGAGATCCGAGCGTGAACTCCTGTCGAATGTGGCCATCGTCCGCAAGCACCTGCACCGACCCTTTCACGCATACGAGGAACTGGTGGCAGCGTCGGTGCGCGTGCTCTCCGCGCGTCTCTTGTGTCGGTACGTCGAATACCAGAAAGTAGCGTTTGGGCTGAAACGGCAAGTCCTTGCTAAACTCACCCACGGACAAGGCGCCGCGTATGTCGGTGAAACTCGGCATCACGCGCAGCTGGACGCCTGGTACTTCCGAGGAAGTGACGTCGATCTTGCCCGTGGGCTCTGCTGCCTGGCCACGAGGCACACGCTTGTCGGTCACATATCCCGTAATTCTCGCGGGGTTGCCGACCACGATTGCGTTGGGCGGCACGGATCGCGTGACCACTGCGCCAGCCCCCACCATTGCGCCGCTGCCAATACGCAGGCCCGGCAGAATGGTTGCGTTAGCGCCGATCGAAGCGCCGGATTCCACCACGATTTGTGGAAACTGTTGCGGGTACTGACGGCTTCTCGGGAACGGGTCGTTCGTGAACGTGGCGTTCGGGCCGATAAAAACATCATCCCCCAGTCGCACGCCATCCCAAAGCTGGACGCCGCACTTAACCGTCACCCGGTCGCCCACCACCACGTCGTTCTCCACGAAAACGCCGTCGCAAATGTTGCATTCCGCACCGATTTTTGCCCCCGGTAGAACGTGGGCGAATGCCCATATCCGCGTGCCCTCGCCAATCTGGCTCGATTCACAGATCGCGTTCGGATGGCTGAAGTAGGTCATGCGTGTTCTCCGAATTTTTCGGCGGTCTGGACAATCGAAAGAGGGCGTTGTTTGGTGTTCTCAAATGTGCGCCAAGCGTAAGAGCCGATAACGCCCAGGCCCAAAGCGTTGAATGCGCCAAAGAAGAGAATCACGAGCATGGTGCCGGCATACCCTGGTATGGGCACGATGCCGGATATCTTCGCTGCCATGACGACGAGGGACAGGATGACGGCCAGCACCATGGCGGTGGCGCCCAGCGCCATCAGGAGGCGGACAGGCAAGTCGGTAAAGGAGAATACGCTGTCCGACAGGTAGCGGAGCTTCTTCTTCAAGGTCCATGCGCTGCGTCCGTGCTCGCGTTGGCGGCGGTGATAGCCGACATAGGCACGACGCCCCCCAAGCCAGAAGATCTGGGCGAGCAGGCTTGAGTTGGATTCCTTGAGCTGAAGCAAATTGTCTCGGAACGTGTGCGAAAGCGCGAATACGTCCACCCCCCCCTTGGGGATTTCGGGCATCACGAAGCGCCGATACAGCCTCCAGAACAGGTTCGATGCCAGCTTGCTGATCGCGGGATCTTCCCGACTCTCACGCACGCCAAGGGCTAGGTCGGCACCTTCGGAGATGGTCGCCTCGAACTTGACGATCAACTCGATGGGTTCCTGCAGGTCCGCCGCCATCACCGCAATGGTATTGCCGCGGGCGTGGACGAGCCCGCAACGGATAGCGGCGAACGCACCGAAATTCCGGGTAAGCGTCAGTAACTGTGCATGGATGCCCGAGTCGGGCAACAGGTCGCGAAGCCGCGCGTAACTCTGATCCGGGCTCCCATCGACGACGAAGACTGCCTCAAAACTGCCTTCCATTTGTGTCGATAGCCAGCGTATGGAATCAAGAAGGTCGGGAATGGAGCCCTCGTTGCCGTATACAGGTATGACAAGCGATAGCCGCGGCGTCAAAACTGATTGCATGCTTCGATTACCCGCTGGACTTCTTCATCGGTGATCTCGGGGAAGCACGGCAAGGTCAGTACCGAGTCGCATAAGCCGTCCGTGACGGGCAATACTTGAGCCGAGTATCGGCCGCCAAAACACGGCTGCCGGTAATCCGCGAGGGGGTAGTGGACCTCCGATTGGATGCCCGCCTGCTGGAGATGGGCCTGAAGCGCCTCCCTGTTCGGAGTGCGGACGACGAACAGATGCGCCACATACTCTTCACCGGCGGGCGCACAAAGGGACAAACGCGAACTCTTGATCTCGGAAGCGTAGCGGTTCGCCACGGCCCTGCGTCGTTCGTTCCATCCATCGAGCAACGGAAGCATGCGACGCAGCATGCTTGCCTGCATCTCGTCCAGGCGACTATTGCGGCCGCCCGCCAATTCATTGGTGTACTTGTGCGACCAGCCGTACTGCCGAAGTTGGCGCAGGCGACCCGCGAGCGCTGCGTCGGCGCACACTGCCGCTCCGCCATCGCCCAATGCCCCCAAGTTCTTGGTCGGGTAAAAGCTGAAGGTCGCGACGTCGCCAAAAGCGCCTGCCTTTCGACCTGAGAGCGAAGCGCCGTGCGCCTGCGCGCAGTCCTCGACAATGAGCACGCCCGCGGCGCGACACTGTTCGACGATTTCCTCAATACGCGCCAGTCGCCCGTACAGGTGGGTGACGATCACTGCTTTCAGTGAACGGACGCGAAGGGTTTCTGCCAATGCGGCCGGGTCCATCGTTGCTTCATCTGCCAGAACGTCGATGAACACAGGCTCCGCGCCACACGCCAACACAGCGCTGGTTCCATACATCGCCGCGTTCGCGACGACGCCGACGAAGTCGCCAGCACCTACTCCCAAAGCACGCAATCCAAGCTCGAGGGCATCGGTGCCATTAGCCATGCTTACGCAGTGGTCGACGCCACAGTAAGCCGCAAACTCTGATTCAAATCCCTTAACGTGAGGGCCGAGCACGAAATATCCGCTCGTGATGACGTCATGGGCGGCGGCGGCGAGCGTTGCCTCGATGGCTTCCGTATGCCTGCGCAGCGAGTTGACCGGGACTAGATTTGGCGACATCACTCTTCCTTATGAGAAAACCAGGCATTCAGCTGGGCATTATTGGCATTTGGGGCCGGCGATCTGCAGCTCGGCCAGCACTTGCTTGCTGCTGGGGTTCCTCACCTGGAACCTCGCGCCAGGTCTGGTCCAAGGGCCGGTCTTTGCTTCACCTTGCGCACCGCCGGCGGCAAAGAGCTTGAATTCGGTTCCGTCGCTCACCCAGATCTCGACAGTGGTTACCGCAGGTATCGCAGCCGCATCCCAACGGATGTTGGCTTCGACCGCCGGATCGCACGTCTCCATGCGCGAGGGTTCGACTGTGAACACGATGGGTGAGAGTGTGTCCGTATTCCTTGGCGCCTCGGCCGCAGGCGGCGGTGCAACCGTGACGGGCGCGGGCGCGGGGATGCCTTCTCGCTGACACGCGGCCAGGCAAACCAGAAGCAGGATCGCGAGTGCTCGGAAGCCGTAGCCTCGTTCGGCCGGCAAACAAGAACGGTAGCTCATAGTGCGCGCTCCAACTCCGGCAGCAGCTGGAACAAATCCCCCACCAACCCGATATCCGCAATCTCGAAGATCGGCGCTTCGCCGTCCTTGTTGATCGCCACGATGGTGCCGGCGTCCTTGATGCCGGTCAGGTGCTGGATGGCGCCGGAGATACCGACTGCCACGTACAGCTCGGGGGCGATGATCTTGCCGGTCTGGCCGACCTGCAGTTCGTTCGGCACGTAGCCGGCGTCGACGGCGGCGCGGGAGGCGCCGACGGCGGCGCCCAGCTTGTCGGCCAGCGCGTAGATGACTTTGAAGTTTTCGGCCGAGCCGACGCCGCGGCCGCCGGAGACGACGCGCTTGGCGCTCTGCAGGTCAGGGCGGTCGGACTTGCCGGCGGCCAGGCCGATGTAACGGGTGTGCGTGGGCAGGGTGGCGTCCACGCTGACGGCTTCGATCGTCGCGCTGCCGCCCTTGGCCGCTTCCGGCCAGGAGGCGGTACGCACGGTGGCGACGACGGTCTGATCGGACGGGGCTTCGACGGTGATGATCGCGTTGCCGGCGTAGATCGGACGCTTGAAGGTATGCGGGCCTTCCACGGCCATCAGGTCGGAGACCTGGTTGACGCCCAACAGAGCGGCAACGCAGGGCAGCAGGTCCTTGCCGAAGGTGGTGGAGGGCGCGAACACGTGCGTATAGCCCGCGGCGAGCTTGGCGATCTGAGGCGCCAGCACCTGGGCGATCGCGTTCGCGTTGGCGGTGTTGGCGACGGTCAGCACCTTCGCAACGCCGGCGATCTGCGCGGCTTCGGCAGCGACGGCCGTCGGGTCGGCAGCCAGCACGACCACGTCGATGGCGTCGGCCTTCACGGCCGCAGCGGCGCTGACGGTCTTGGCGGTGGAGGCGTTGAGCTTGCCGTCCAGGTGTTCGGCGATGACGAGAACCTTGGCCTGCGTGTTGTTCGACATCAGAGCAACCCCTTCTGCTTGAGTGCGGCGACCAGTTCGGCCGCGTCCTTCACCATGACGCCCTTGCTGCGCTTGGCCGGCGGGGCGTAGTGCGTGGTGTTGTGCGTATCGGCGGATTCGACGCCCAGGTCGGCCAGCTGCAGCGTTTCCAGCGGCTTGCTCTTGGCCTTCATGATGTCGGGCAGCTTGATGAAGCGCGGTTCGTTGAGGCGCAGGTCGGTGGTGACGACCGCAGGCAGGTCGACCTCCAGCGTTTCCAGGCCGGCGTCGACTTCGCGCACCACCGTGGCCTTGCCGTCGGCGATGTCGAGCTTGCCGGCGAAGGTGGCCTGCGGGCGGCCCCACAGGGTGGCCAGCATCTGGCCGGTCTGGTTGGCGTCGTCGTCGATGGCCTGCTTGCCGAGGATCACCAGATCGGGCGATTCCTTCTCGACCAGCTTCAGCAGGGTGCGGGCGGCGGTCAGCGGCTGGATGGCCTGATCGGTGACCACGTGGATGGCGCGGTTGGCGCCCATGGCCAAACCGTTGCGCAGGTGGGCCTGGGCGTCGGCGGGGGCGATGGTGGCGACCACCACCTCGGTGGCGATGCCCTTGTCGCGCAGGCGCAGAGCTTCTTCCAGCGCGATCTCGTCGAAGGGGTTGGGGGACAGCTTGACGCCGTCGGTGACCACGCCGGACCCGTCCGGCTTGACCTGGATGCGGACGTTGTAGTCCACCACGCGCTTGTAGGCGACGAGAATCTTCATCCTGCGGGAATTCCTGTATGCGACGGAGAGGCCCGGCCGCGGCGGTGGGCCGAGGGCAGAAGCCGGATTTTAGCCGTCAGGCCCGATCCATGCGAGTCCGTACGGTGGCGTCTGCCGGCGGCGCGGCGAGCAGGGCGGCGAGCCGGGCTGCGCTGCCGGGGGCCTGGTCGAAGAACAGGGAGGGCTCGGTCAGCTCCAGTTCGAGCAGGCAGGGCTGGCCGCCCGGGCCGGACAGCAGGTCGATGCGTGCGTAGGTCAGGGGCGCCTCCAGCTGACGCAGACGCGTGGTCGCGGCCAGGATGCGTTCGGCGAGGATGAGTTCGGAAGGCAGGGGATCGCGCGCGGTGATGTCGCCCGCCGCCATCGGCGCCTGGCGTGCCGCTTCTCCGGGGGGCAGCTGCGCGCCCTTGCGGAGCGCATGGCTGAAATGGCCGGCAAGGTAGACCAGGGCGGTTTCGCCAGCGGCATCCACCGTGGACAGGTAGGGCTGCAGCATCACGCTGCGGTCCTGGTCGAGCAGCCGGGCGATATGGTTGCCGGCGGCGAACTGCTGGTCGCGGCGGTAGCGCTGGGTGTCGCGCGCCCCGGCACTGACGGTCGGCTTGACCACGAACTCGTCCGCATCCGCGAACGCCTCCAGAAAGCGGCTCAGGGCCTCCATGGGCTCGGCATCGGGCTCCACGAACGTCGTCGGCACCGTGGGGATGCCGACGGCGGCCAGATCAGCCAGATAGTGCTTGTCGGTGTTCCACCGGACCACGTTCAGCGGGTTGAGCAGCAGGGTCGCACGGTCCACCCGTTCGGCCCATGCCAGGAACTCCGGCAGCCGTTCGGTGTAGTCCCAGGGCGAGCGGAGCAGGACGGTATCGAAACGCCCCCAGTTCACGGTGGGATCGTCCCAGGCCACGGCGCGCGCATGCAGGCCGGCATCGGCACACGCATCGAGCAGCGGAACGAGGTCATCGTCATGCCCGGTGGCAGCGACGGCGGTGACGAGGGCGACGGTTCTCATGGCGGCAGTGTACGCGCACGCCCCGCAACGGATTCCCATTGCCCGAAAGTACCTGTGTCCGGGATGGGCGGCTGGGTAGAATGCCGGCTTTCATCATCGAATGGATCGCGCCATGGCGGGTAATCCCGGCTCCGGAGGCAAGCAGAAGCTCTATCCCAGTGCGGCAGCGGCGCTCGAAGGCGTCGTGGCCGACGGCCAGACGCTGGCGGTCGGCGGCTTCGGCCTGTGCGGTATCCCCGAAGCGTTGATCGGCGCCCTGCGCGACAGTGGCGTGAAGGGGCTGACGGCCATCTCCAACAACGCGGGCGTGGACGGCTTCGGACTGGGACTGCTGCTGGAGACCCGCCAGATCAGGAAGATGATTTCCTCGTACGTCGGAGAGAACAAGGAATTCGAGCGCCAGTTCCTTTCGGGTGAGCTGGAACTGGAATTCAACCCGCAGGGCACGCTGGCAGAGCGCCTGCGGGCCGGCGGTGCCGGTATCCCCGCGTTCTTCACCCGCACCGGCTACGGCACGGTCGTCGCCGAAGGCAAGGAAACCCGCCAGTTCGGCGAGCACTGGTACGTGATGGAGACGGCGCTGGTGGCCGACGTGTCGCTGGTCAAGGCGTGGAAGGCCGACAAGGCGGGCAACCTGGTGTTCCGCAAGACCGCGCGCAACTTCAACCCGGCCTGCGCGATGGCCGGCAAGGTCTGCATTGCCGAGGTCGAGGAAGTGGTTGAGGTCGGCGCGATCGACCCCGATCACGTCCACCTGCCGGGCATCTACGTGGACCGCATCGTCCACAACCCGACCCCCGAGAAGCGCATCGAGCAGCGCACCGTCCGCCAAGGAGACAAGTGATGCCCTGGACCCGCGATGAGATGGCGCAGCGAGCCGCGCGCGAACTGACCGACGGCGCTTATGTGAACCTGGGCATCGGCCTGCCGACCCTGGTCGCCAATCACATCCCCGCCGGGATGGACGTCTGGCTGCAGTCCGAAAACGGCTTGCTGGGCATCGGCCCGTTCCCCACCGAGGACGAGGTGGATGCCGACCTGATCAATGCCGGCAAGCAGACCGTCACCGCGCGCGCAGGCGCCAGCTACTTCGGCAGCCACGACTCCTTCGCCATGATCCGCGGCGGCCACATCGACCTGGCCGTCCTGGGTGCGATGCAGGTCACCGACAAGGGTGATCTGGCCAACTGGATGGTCCCGGGCAAGATGGTCAAGGGCATGGGTGGCGCCATGGACCTGGTGGCCGGCGTCAAGCGCATCGTCGTGCTGATGGAACACGTGGCCAAGGACGGGAGCCACAAGATCCTGCCGCAGTGCGACCTGCCGCTGACCGGCGTCGGCGTGGTGGATCGGATCATCACGGACCTGGCCGTACTCGACGTGACGCCGGATGGGCTGGTGCTGGTGGAGATGGCCGAGGGTGTCACCGAGGCCGAGCTTCGTGCCAAGACGGGCGTCCCTTATCGGGCGCGGGCTTGACAGGCGTCATGGTTGCGTGACAGGAGTCAAATCCCCGCTCACGTTACTTGCGGTACATCTGACTTTCAGCTGTACGTCATCCTGCCGATAAACAGGTTAGCGGACCGGGTTGGCTGTTTTACAGCCGGTCAGCTGGGCTATATTGTCCGTTCAGGGGCTCCATCTGTTTTTCTCGAGGGTACGTATGAAACTCCGCATTGGCGCTTGCGCCTTGGTAGTGGCTTTGGCCGGGTGCAGTGGAGGCAATCCCGAATCGGGCGTGGCCGGGATGCGTGGCGTTGCCGCGACCCAGCCGTCCGCCACGCTGCCGGCCGCACTTCCGTTGGCCCGCGCGATCGGCGCTTCGATCGCCAATGCGCCTGACCGCGGCGCGCTGTTGTCCTATCCGGACAAGCAGAAGGCGGCCAAGCAGGAAGGCGCGTACACCTGGTACCCCACGGCCATCAGCGAGGCGCACGCTTTCAAGGCGGTGGCCACGGGCGAAATGACGGTGCCGTCGCCCGATGGCAGCCAGGTCAAGCTGCGTTACGAGCGCCATGTCGAGGAAATCGACGGCAACTGGACCTGGATCGGCCGTGTGGTCGGCGGTGATCCCATGCAGGAAGCCATCATCACCTTCGGCGAGAAGGCGGTGTTCGGTTCCATCCCGCAGGCCAACGGCAAGCCGGCACTGAGCCTGCAGACCCGCAACGGCAGCGTGTTTGCCGTCCAGACCGATCCTTCGAAAGTGGTGTCGGCGACCAAGGGTCATGTGGACATGATGATCCCCGAGGCGGCCGCGCTGCGCTCGTCGATGGGGGCCGCGGTCAGCCAGTCGGCGCCCGTCAGTCAGGGGGCGACCATGGTGGCGCAATCTGCGCCGCAGACCTCCGCCAATACCATCGACGTGGCGATCGGGTATACACCTGAATTCGCGACGGCAAACGGCGGCGCGTCCGGTGCCGCGACCCGTTTGGTCTTCCTGATCAATGTGGGCAACCAAGCCTTCGTGAACAGCGACGTCAACGGCTACCTGCGCATCGTCCATGCCTTGCAGGTCAGCTACACCAATACCAACAGCAACCAGACCGCCTTGTCCGAACTGACCGGCAGCAATGGCCAGTCCGCCGTCACTGTCCCGGCCAGCCTTGCACCGCTGCGCACGGCACGCGACCAGTATGGCGCGGATATCGCCGTGCTGGTACGCAAGTTCAATACGCCGGAGAACGAGGGCTGCGGCATCGCCTGGCTGAACGGCGCCAACCAGACCGCCATCACCGCAGCGGATGCACCGTGGGGTTACGCGGTCATCAGCGACGGCTACGACCAGGGGACGGACGGCAAGACGTACTACTGCGCCGACGAGACCTTGGTGCATGAAGCCGCGCACCTGATGGGCTCGGCGCATGATCGCGCGAATTCCACCAATTCCTCGGGCGGCCTGCAGTACGGGCGTTACGCCTACTCGTTCGGGTACAAGACGGCAGCAGCGGCCGGCAACTTCTATACGGTGATGGCATACGGCGACACCGGACAGATCTCCCACCGCATCTTCTCCACGCCTTTGAAGAGTACGTGTGGCAGCGGCGCCAATCTTGCTTGCGGCGTGGCCAACAGCGAGGACAATGCGCGGAGCCTGAACCAGACGATTCCGGTGGTGGCGCAGTTCCGCAATAGCGTCGTACCCTTTGCCGGTGTCGCACGTCGAGACGCGAACGCCGACGGCAAATCTGATTTGTTGTGGAGCAATCGCAGCGCCGGCCTCTTCGTGCATTGGCTTATGAATGGAACCTCGATCAGTTCAACGGCTGCGTATCCCATTTCCAGTGCGTTCCAAGCCATTGGCGCTGGTGATCTTAATGGGGACGGCCGGTCCGACATTATCTGGCGGAATGACGCCGGGAACATCTATGCCTGGATGGGCAACAGCGGTGGTTACCAGACGATGTTCATTCAGTCGCTCAGCAGCGATTGGGTGCTGGTCGGCATCCGTGATATCAACGCCGATAACCGCGAGGACTTGGTGTGGCGGAATTCGAATTCCGGCCTCGTAGTGTATTGGTTAATGAATGGGGCAACCGTCAGCTCGACGGCGGCTTTCGGTATGTCTACCGCATTCACTCTCATCGGTATCGGTGACATTAGCGGTGATAGTCGAGCTGACATCCTCTGGCGTAATGCTTCCGGGCAGATCTATGCTTGGATTGGGGACGCAAACGGTCAATTCACATCGCAGTTCGTATATTCACTGTCTACCGACTGGACGCTGGTGTCCACGGGCGATGTCAACGCTGACGGACGCGCCGATCTACTCTGGCACAACCCGAACGCCAGCCTGTTCGTGCATTGGACAATGAATGGAACGCAGATTCAGTCTACTGCAGCGACACTCATAGCCAGCACCTTCAGTGCAATCGCCACGGGCGACTACGATGGCAATGGCCGGATCGACATTGTTTGGGCAAACAGCGCCGGTCAGATCTACATGTGGATGGGTAATGCGAACGGAGGATACGATTCTTACTACGTCTACAGTCTGACTGGCTGGGTTCCGCCGGTAAATTAAGCGAGAGATTCGCCCCCTTTGAAAGGGCGGCAATGCCGCCCTTTTTCACGTTCGGGACAGGGAACTGCCGTGATCGCATTTGCTCCAATGCTGTTTGCTGGAAGTCGGAATCCACTAGCTGTGTAAACCCACCACGTTGTTCAGTGGGATTCTGGTGATGGTTGGCCTGTAGCCAAGGCTGGCATGTGGTCGATGCCAGTTGTAGTGATGAGGCCAGCCCTGCAGCGCGTGGGCTCGCTGTTCGGAGTTGGCGTAGGAGCGGGCGTAGGCCCATTCGCGCAGGCTGGTTTAACAGCCGCTCAGCCTTGCCGTTGGTGCGTGGGGTGTAGGGGCGCGTGCGCAGGTGGCGCATGCCCAACCGACGGACCAGACGCCGGAAGCTGCGCGATCTGTAGCAGGCG
>Ga0208958_1000224_pt1 | contig 71836 bp, 87 predicted proteins | sample RifOxyB1_FD_184032 | JGI IMG/M metagenome (GOLD analysis project Ga0208958, IMG submission 184032) | Soil microbial communities from Rifle, Colorado - Rifle Oxygen_injection B1 (SPAdes) | ecosystem: Environmental > Terrestrial > Deep subsurface > Rock core/Sediment | place: Rifle, Colorado...
TTATGGAAAGACATTGCCAAGTTATTTGCAGATAAAACAGGTGGATATACAAGAATTATACCTTTAGTGTCTCGAAAAGGAGATATGGCTGAAATGGTTAGAATGGAATGGACCAATAAAGAAAGCAAATCAAAAGATGAAAACTTATCAACCAAAACAAAAGGAAATTAAAAGAGATTGGCATTTAATTGATGCCAAAGATCAAATTTTAGGAAGACTATCAACAAAAATAGCCACCCTTTTGATGGGAAAACAAAAAACTAGCTATTCCAGTCATATGGATTCAGGTGATTTTGTGGTTGTAGTCAACGCTGAGAAAATAAAGACTACTGGAACAAAAGCCCTATCAAAAGTTTATAGAAGTCATTCAGGTTATCCGGGAGGATTTAAAGAAGTCACTTTTGCTAAAATGACAAAGGAACATCCTAATAGGATTGTTGAATTTGCAACTGCCGGAATGCTTCCTGATAATCGTCTGAAAGCTGATAGAATGGCAAGATTATTTATCTTTAAAGGGGAGAAACATAAGTACGAGAGTAGATTTAAATAAAATTATATGAAAGCTAAACAAAATTATACCTTTGCAGTAGGAAGAAGAAAAACATCTTCAGCTAGGGTTCGTTTGTTTAAAGGTGTAGGAGAAAATACAATTAATGGCAAAAAAATTAATGGATCAGTTGTTGATAAACCATTTAAAGTTGCAGATTGTGTCGGTAAATTTTATCTTTCAGCCGTTGTTGTCGGTGGTGGAAAAGTAAGTCAACTTCAGGCAGTTGTTCATGGCGTGTCTCGTGCTTTAGTTAAATTGGATCCAGAAAAATATCGAATTCCACTTAAAAAAGAGGGTTTGTTGATGAGAGATCCAAGAGAAAGACTCAGGCGTATGGTTGGAACTGGTGGTAAAGCAAGAAGAAAAAAGCAGTCTCCAAAGAGATAAAGAATTTGTGGTATATAATTAGATTCAATATGGCTAAACGTTTTTTTAAATCAAATTGGAAAAAAATTCTTGCTGTTTTGTTAATAATATCTGGAGTTTTATTTTTTGTTATTAGAAATAAAAATAAAGATATCCAAACAGCGACAATACAGAAGGGAAAAATATCTGAAGAACTTATCCTATCTGGTAATATATCTGCTACTAATTATGCTAAGCTTTCATTTGAATCATCTGGAAAAATAGTTTTTGTTGGAACAAAAGAAGGCGAAACGGTTAAAAAAGGAAAACTTTTGAGTAAACTTGATACAACAATCTTAAATTCCAGTTATCAGAATGCGCTTTCAACCTTAAGACTTTATGAAGCAACTGCTCAAAATATTCTGGATCAGGTTAAAAATCACTCATCAGATGAAACTTATGCACAAAAAGATTTAAGAACAACAGCTGAGGTAAACAAAGATAAAGCTTACGAATCTGTAATTTCAGCTAAAAGAAGTTTGGATGGAGCAAGCCTAATTGCTCCTTTTTCTGGAATTGTAACTTACCTCGCACATCCTTTTACTGGCGTTTTTGTTACTTTGGGTGCAACAGAAGTGGAATTAATTGACCCTGCTACAATTTATTTTGATGTACTGGCTGATCAAACAGAGGTAATAAAACTTTCTGTGGGTCAGAAAGCAATAATAATTCTTGATTCTTTTGAAGACAAAGAATTTGAAGGAAAAGTAGAAAACATTTCTTTTGTTCCAAAATCGGGAGAATCTAGTTCCACTTATTCAGTTAAAGTTTCATTTGTTGGAGTTGATTTAGTAAATTCAAAGTTTAAAATTGCAATGACAGGAGATGCAAAATTTGTTGTCTCAGAAAAAAACGATGCATTTTATATTCCGACAAATTTTTTGAAACAGGATAAAACGGGAGAATATGTAAAAACAAATTCAAAAAATGGAAAAGTACATGTTAAGTCTGGACTCCAATCAGAAGACACAATTGAAATAATAGGTGAAATTAATGAGGGCCAGACTGTATATGATTAAACTTCAAAATGTATACAAAACTTATACTTTGGGGGATGACGAAGTAAAAGCTGTTGATAATGCTTCATTAATCATTAAAAAGGGAGAGTATGTAAGTATTTTGGGAACTTCAGGATCCGGGAAATCTACTTTAATGCATATAATTGGACTTCTCGACAAACCGACTTCAGGCAAGTTTGAAGTAAACGGAAAAAATATTTTATCATTTAGTGATGATCAAATATCAAGATTCAGAAATACATATGTTGGATTTGTGTTTCAGCAATTTAATCTAATAAACAAGTTAACCGTTCTTGAAAATGTTGCCCTACCTGCAATGTATTTTAAAGGTAAGTTGGATTTTGATCCAACAAAAAGAGCAGAGGAATTACTTATTAAATTTGGGATGGGTAAAAGGCTAAACTTTTATCCAAATAAAATATCAGGAGGTCAACAACAGCGTGTAGCAATTGCCAGATCTTTAATCATGAAACCTGAATTAATTTTGGCTGATGAGCCTACAGGAAATTTAGACAGTAAGACAGGAGACGAGATTTTAGATATTCTAGAAGATTTAAATAAAAAAATTGGTGTAACTGTAGTATTGGTAACTCATGAAAAAAATGTCGCAGATAGAACCAATCGAAAAATTTATATTAGAGATGGAAAGATAGTTGATAAATACTTATAAAATGGAAAAATATAAATATCTAATTAAAGCATCTTTTGACGATTTTAGAAGAAATAAAATTCGTACGCTTTTAACTTCTCTAGGGATAATGGTTGGGGTCTTGTCAGTTGTTCTTTTAATTGCATTAGGTCTCGGTTTAAAGAATTATATTCAGGGGCAGTTTGAGAGTTTGGGGGCAAATTTATTAATTATTTTTCCAGGTAATGTTTTTTCTGAAGGAAGTGGAGCTGGAGGAAATTTTGGGGCAGGTTTTGCTGGTGGTGCCAGTTTTGATGAAAAGGATGTTAGAACTTTAAGTAAAGTACCTGATGTTAATTACGTGGTTCCCATGTTTATGAAAAGTTTAAATTTTGAGACGGGGAAAGAAAAAGCGGTGGGTTATGTCATGGGTACAAGCGAGGATGTTTTTAATTTGTTAAATCTGGAAATTATGGAGGGAAGAGAATTTTCCAAATCAGATGTATTAGGAAAATCTAAAAAGGCTGTGTTGGGCCAGACTTTAGCGGAAGATTTATTTTTTGATCCAAAATCGGCAGTAGGTAAAACAATAAAAGCAAATGATCAAAGGTATCAAATAATAGGAGTTGTTAAGAAAAAAGGTGATAGAGAAATGGATGGTAGCGCATTTGTACCATACACAGCAACTTTTGGAAATATAAATCCTGACAAGACCTTTTTTACAATTTATTTAGGTGCATCATCAGAAAAGACAATCCAAACTGTTAAAGTAGCAGCAAAGGAAGCACTTTTAAAAAGATATGAAGAGGATGATTTTTCAGTAACTGAACAGTCCCAGATATTATCTTCAATTAATCAAATTTTTGCAATTATTAATACGATTTTAATTGCAATTGGTTCAATCTCTCTTTTTGTTGGAGGTATTGGAATCATGAATATTATGTATGCAACAGTTACTGAAAGAACTAAAGAAATTGGAATAAGGCGTGCAATAGGAGCAACAGAAAAAGATATCCTTGTTCAATTTTTGTCTGAATCAATTATCCTTTCGTTATTGGGAGGAATTGTCGGTTTAATTTTATCTGCGTTAATAGTTGCTATCATCAGAATATTCTTCCCCGCTAGCCTTAACTTGATTGCAATTTTAGTAGCACTTGTTGTTTCTTCAGCTATTGGAATAATCTTTGGAGTTTTTCCTGCAAAACGCGCAGCTTCACTTTCTCCAATTGAAGCTATTAGATATGAGTAAGTTTGTTTGATAAAATATTAGTTACGGAGAATAGTTTAACAGTAGAATAGGTGGCTGGGGGTCATCTGGCGGTAGTGCGACTCTACCTTCTCCGACACTATGAGATATTGTTTACTACTTGCATTTGGTTTTACTTCGTAATATAAGTTAAATTGTAAATGGCAAAGAAAAAAGGTGAACAAAAAGATGCTCCAGTAAAACAAGAAGGTAATACTGCAAAACTTCAAGCAATCAAAATTGCAATGGAACAGATTGATAAAGCCTATGGCAAGGGTTCCATTATGAGACTTGGAGAAAATGCAAATAGTAGAAACAAAATTGATGTAATTCCAACCGGTTCAATTGCTCTAGATCTGGCTTTAGGTGTTGGAGGCCTACCAAGGGGTAGGATTGTTGAAATTTATGGTCCTGAAGCCTCTGGTAAGACCACACTAGCTTTAGCAGTGGTTGCCGAAGCACAAAAATTGGGTGGTCAATGTGCTTTTGTAGATGCTGAACATGCACTTGATCCACAAAGAGCTGAAATAATGGGGGTTAACCTTGATGATCTTCTTCTTTCCCAGCCCGATACTGGAGAGCAAGCCTTAGAAATTACTGAGACATTAATTAGGTCAGGTGCAATTGATGTTATTGTTGTTGATTCTGTAGCGGCCCTTGTCCCACGAGCAGAACTTGAAGGACAAATGGGAGATGCTGTTATGGGTCTACAGGCCCGACTAATGAGTCAGGCTTTAAGAAAGTTAACAGGAGCAATTTCAAAATCAAAAACAATTCTTATCTTCACTAATCAATTAAGACAAAAAATAGGAGTGATGTTTGGTAATCCAGAAACAACAACTGGAGGCTTAGCATTAAAATTCTATGCTTCAATCAGACTTGATATAAGACGTGTTGAATCAATTAAAGATGGTGATAATGTAATTGGTGCAAGGGCAAGAGTAAGAGTTGTTAAAAACAAAGTTGCACCTCCATTAAAGGTTGCTGAATTTGACATTATGAATGATGAAGGAATAAGTAAATCTGGTAATTTACTTGATGTTGCGGTCGACCTTGGAATTATTACTAAATCCGGTTCATTTTTTAACTATGAAGGCAAAGTAATCGCACAAGGAAGAGAAGGAGCAAAGGCTCATATCAAAGAAAATCAAAAATTTGCTACAGAGATAGAGAAAAAAATTAGAGAAATGGCAACTTCAGGTAAAAAACTTCCAAAAGAAATTGGAGAAGAAGAAAAAGATGAAGAGTAATATAATTGGTCTATGCCAGTTATAACTTCCATAAAACCCCAGAAAAATAATAAAAGAGTAAATATTTATTTAGACTATGAGTTTGCTTTTGGTTTGGACTTGGAAAACTTCGTCAAATTTCATTTAAAAGTAGATCAGGAGTTAGATGAGAAACAGATAAATAAAATTATCAAAGAAGCAGAATTTAAAAAAATATTAGATAAACTATTAAACTTTGCAACATTACGTCCAAGGAGTGAGAAAGAAATAAAAGATTATCTAAGAAGGAAAAAAAGTCCTGAAAGTATAACTGAGGAGCTCTTTAAAAGATTGAACAGTCTAGAACTATTAGATGATACCAAATTTGCAAAGTGGTGGGTTGAACAAAGACAATCATTTTCACCAAAAACAAAAAGAGTTTTAAGTAATGAATTAAAAATTAAAGGAATAGATAGAGAAATAATAAAAGAGATTTTAGAAGAAACAGAGATTGATGAAGTAAAATTATCCAAAGAATTGATCAGAAACAAGATGTATAAATGGGAAAGATTTGATCCAAAAATTAAAAAACAAAAAATCTCACAATATTTGGTCGTAAAAGGATTTGGTTGGAATGTTATTCAAGATGTGTTAAAATAACCCTTAGGAGAATGGATATGGGTAAACTTTTTAATAAATTTGCTTCAAAAAACCTCTCCGTTATTTATGGCTACACAAAATGATTACATTAAAAAATTAGAATCTGTTTCTAAAATGACTGCCGATGAGGCAAAGAAAGCTCTTCTTGATGAAGTTTCTCGTGATTTAACCTCTGAAATTGCAAAAAAGATTAGAGCTGCTGAAGAAAGAATAAAAATCGATGCACACGATAAAGCTAATGAAATTTTAGCAGATGCTTTAAAACATGGCGTTACCACTTTTGTTGCAGAATACACTGTTTCTTCAATTATTGTTCCCAACGAAGAAGTAAAGGGAAGAATTATTGGAGCTGAAGGGAGAAATATCAGGGCTTTTGAAAAAGACGCAGGTGTTGAAATTTTAATTGATGAAACCAATGAAATTAGGATTTCTTCTTTTGATTCTGTTAGACGAGAAGTTGCCAAAAGGGCACTGGAAGTGTTAATTAGAGATTCAAGAATTCAACCTTCTAGAATTGAAGAAGTCTTAAAACAAACAAGATCTGATATGGAAGAAGTCTTGCTTGAAGAAGGTAAAAAAATTGCAGAAGAATGTGGTGTTTACAATCTCCCAGTAGATTTATTAAGATTAATTGGTAAATTCAAATTTAGGACTTCATACGGTCAAAATCTAGGTCATCACACAATTGAAGAAACAAAAATGGGAATTGCGATTGCAGAAGAGTTGGGGGCAAAAGTAGACGTAGTAAGACTTGGTTGTTTACTACACGATATTGGAAAAGTAGTAACAGATGAAGAAGGAAATCATATAGATGTGGGTGTAACTACAGCTAAAAAATTTGGTATTCCCAAAGAAGTAGTAAACTGCATAGCAGAACATCATGAAGATAAACCATTCTCTTCTGTTGAAAGCTATATTGTTTGGGTAGCTGATGCTGCCTCAGGATCAAGGCCAGGTGCTCGTTATGAACCCCATGAAGGTTATGTAAAGAGAATGGATAAGATTGAAGAAATAGTTAAGGGTTTTGACGGTGTCGATCAAGCTTATGCCTTCCAAGCGGGAAGAGATGTTAGGGTTTTTGTTGACCCTAATGAAGTAGATGATGACAGATTAACAGTATTAGTTCATGAGATAACTCAAAAATTAGAGAAAGAAGCAGAATATGCAGGACAAATCAAAATTACTGCAGTCCGTGAAGTCAGAGCAGTTGACACAACCAAAGCTAAATAGTATATTAAGCAAAGAATGACAAAAAGAGAAATTGTTGATTTAGTTTCAAGAAAAGCTCACTTAACTAAAAAAGCAGGTGAAGAAGCTGTTGAAGTATTTTTGGCAGAAATAGGTAGAGTTTTAAGTAAAGGTGAAAAAGTAGTCCTTTCGGGATTTGGAACATTTAGAGTAATTTCAATGAAGGGTAAGACTGTAAAAATCCCAAAAACTGACAAGTTGGTAACAATTAAAACTCATAGGTCTCCAAGATTTACTCCAGGTAAAACCCTCAAAAGACAAGTGATTCGATAATTGATTTTATTGTCACATAACTAGAGTTTTCTAGATATGGATAGTGATATAATCTATTCCTAGAATGAAGAAGGCTATAGTAGTTAATCATCTAATTAAAAACTTTGAGAGTATTGAAAAAGGAACCGGAATTAGAAATTCATTTCTTTCAATGATCCATCCTAAAAAAAGGATGATAAATGCTGTAAGAGATTTGTCCTTCAATATCCAAGAGGGAGAACTCGTTGGGTTTATTGGTCCAAATGGTGCCGGTAAAACAACAACATTAAAAATTCTTTCAGGTCTGTTATACCCCACATCAGGTTTTGTTTCTGTTTTAGATTATGATCCATGGGAAAAATCTGACCATTTCTTAAAACAAATATCTGCCGTCTTCGGACAAAAAAATCAACTCTGGTGGGATTTGCCCGCCATGGAATCATTTGAATTAAACAAAGAAATCTATGAAATTCCTCAAAAAGAATTTGAAAGAAATCTTGAAGAGCTGGTTAATTTATTGGATGTCTCGCAACTTTTGCAAACACAGGTAAGAAAATTATCTCTAGGGCAGAGAATGAAGATGGAATTAATAGCAAGCCTTATCTATAAACCAAAAGTACTATTTCTGGATGAACCAACAATTGGACTTGACCTTGTGGCTCAGCAAAACCTTAGAGATTTTATTTACCAATATAACAAAAAATATAATGCAACAATAATTTTAACCTCTCACAATATGAAAGATTTAGTCGATCTTTGCCGACGTGTAATTGTTATAAATGATGGAGAGTTAATATATGATGGGGCTTTAGAAGAATTAACTCAAAAATATGCAAAGGACAAATTAATTAAAGTTAAGATTACTGGTGAGGTAGATATTAAGAAATTAGAGGAAATTGGTGAAGTAAAGAAATTAAATTTTCCTGAGGCGGTTTTGTCAGTTCCTCGAGAAACAGTTGCAGTTGCTGCGTCTGAAATATTACAAAATTTTCCGATATCAGACTTAACAATCGAAGAATTGCCAATTGAAGACGTTATAAGAATGGTTTTTAACCAGCGAAAGGTTTTTTCTGAGAATAAAGCTTAAATGAGTAAATATCTTCAAATTCTAAAAATTTCTTTTCAACAAGAATTTACCTACAGATTGAATTTTATTATGTGGAGGGTTAGAAATGTGATACAGATTCTAGTCTTTTTCTTTTTATGGAGTTCAGTTTTTGCTGTCCAAGGTTCAAATTATTTTGGCTACAACAAGGAAAAAATAATTGCTTATGCCTTTTTGCTTATATTGGTTAGGGCAATTGTAATGTCATCAAGATCCGTTGATGTGGCGGGAATAATTTCAAATGGAGAATTGTCTAATCTTCTTATTAAACCTGTTAATTTTTTCAAATATTGGATTACTAGAGATGTTTCTTCAAAAACTTTAAATATCATTTTTTCTTTTTTTGAAATTGTAATTTTATTTCTAATTCTCAGACCCAATATGTTTATTCAAACTAATCCTCTGCAAATTCTATTATTTATTGCATCGTTATTAATCGCTGCATTTATATTTTTTTGTATAGCCATGCTTACGAGTTTTGTACCATTTTGGATTCCAGAAATATCTTGGGGGGCACAGTTTTTAGTAATTGTTATATTTGTGGAATTTTTATCAGGAGCATTTTTTCCCTTGGATGTTTTTCCTAAATTAATTTATGAATTTTTAAGGTTTACTCCTTTTCCATATTTAATTTTTGTACCAATTAAGACTTATCTTGGAGTAGAAAACCTATCAACTACATTTGGAAGCTTGTCGATAGGTCTTGTTTGGTCTTTAATACTTTGGATTTTGATGAAGAGGGTTTGGCAGAAAGGATTAAAAATATATGAAGCGGTCGGCAGATAAACAAAGTAAATTTTTATATTTTTTTAAAGTTTATAAAAGATATTTAAGAGTTTATTTGAAGATGTCTAAGAACTCTTTTGTTGTCTGGTTTAATCGCGGCGGAGCATTATTTTTCTTCCTTACAGGAAAGGTTGTTAGATATACATTTTATTTCGCTTTTTTATTTTTTCTTGTTAAAAATACAAACGGTTTTGCTGGATTTTCTGGAAATCAAATTCTTTTTTTTGTAGCAACATATCTATTAATAGATACTCTAGCTCAATTTTTATTTAGATCAGTTTACAATTTTAGACCACTTGTCGTAAGCGGTGATTTAGATTTGGTTTTATTAAAGCCAATCAATACTCTTTTTAGAAGTTTATTGGGTGGAACTGATTTAATAGATTTAATTACTATTCCGCCAATTGTATTTGTAGTATGTTATATCGGTTCATTATTAAACCCCTCAGCAATAAATGTTTTTTACTATGTCTTATTGGTTTTAAATGGGTTATTGGTTTCAGCATCGTTCCACGTCGCTGTTTTGGCATTAGGAATTATTACTTTAGAAATTGACCACACTGTTATGATTTATAGAGATCTTGTTTCAATGGGTAGACTTCCTGTTGATATCTATAAAGAACCACTTAAAAGTATACTTACCTTTTTGGTTCCAGTTGGTGTGATGGTCACAATTCCTGCTAAGGCTATAATGGGGCTTGTTAGTCCTGTGGGTATTGCCTCATCGCTTATTTTTGGTATAGCACTCCTAATCTTATCGATTAAATTCTGGCACTTTGCATTAAAAAAATACACAAGCGCCAGTAGTTAAAAAAATGGAAAAAAAGATACTTATTGTCTGTGGTCCAACAGCAACAGGAAAAACAAGGTTAGGAATTTACTTGGCCAAAAAATTTAATGGGGAGATAATCTCAACCGATTCTAGACAGGTATTTAAATACATGGACATTGGGACTGGCAAAGAATGGGGAGATGCGCAAATTTGGGGATATGATTTAGTTGATCCCAAAAAAAATTATTCAGTTTCTGAATTTTTGAAGTTTGCAGAAGAAAAATTGAAAGACATTTGGTTACGGAAAAAATTACCAATTTTAGTTGGAGGAACCGGTCTTTATATTAAAGCAATTGTTGATGGTATAGATACAATCAATATCCCAAGAAGTGATGATTTAAGAAGCGGTCTAGAAGAAAAAAGTATTGAGGAACTATATGATAGGTTAGCAATCCTTGATAGTTCAAAAGCAGCTTCTTTAAATTTGTCTGATAAAAAAAATCCAAGAAGGTTAGCTAGGGCAATAGAAGTTGCGATTTGGAAAATCGAAAATGAGTCAGAAGTAATTAAAAAGAAGAAATTAAAAAATATCAACGCTTTATTTATTGGTCTTGAATGTCCCAAAAAAATCTATGAGAAAAGAATTGGACAAAGGGTTGAAAAACGAATAGAAGAAGGATTTATTGATGAAGTGGAGGATCTGCTTAAGATGGGAATATCTTGGAGGATGCAGTCTATGAATACATTAGGTTATAAAGAGGCTGAAGGATTTTTTAAAAGCGGTTTGACCTACGAAGAATTTGTTTCGATATGGCAGAAAGATGAACTTAAATATGTCAAAAGACAATTAACATGGTTTAGGAAAGATGAAAGAATTAATTGGTTTGATGTTACAGATTTTAAATTTTATAAAAAAGTAGAAAAAATGGTCACAAAATGGGATAATAGCTAGTAATGGTAAGAAAAGTTGAAATTTCATACAAGACAATAATTTTTACAGCGATTTTTATGGCTTCACTCTGGTTTTTATATTTTATCAGGGATATTGTTCTACAGCTTTTTGCTGCACTTCTACTTATGACTATTTTAAATCCAATAGTTAAGAAACTTTCAAAGATAAAAATTCCAAAGACTTTATCAGTTCTAGTTTCTTACATACTAATATTTGGTGTTTTTGGTTTTGCTATCGGGATACTTCTTCCACCCCTTGTTGAACAAACAACAAATCTTGCTAATAATTTACCAAAATATTTTCAAGATTCTGGTATTACAAAATACGCCAATGGGGATGTTTTAAAAGAAATAGTATCACAACTTGGAAGTGTCCCCAGTCAAGTAATTAAAGCAGGTTTTTCTTTTTTTACAAATATTTTAAATATTTTAACTGTATTAATCTTTGCTTTTTATCTTCTTTTGGTTAGAGATAAATTTGAAAAAAATCTTGAGTTTATGTTTGGCAAGACTAAGGGTGAAGATATGTCCAAGTTAATAAATCAGCTCGAAGTAAGACTTGGTGGGTGGGCAAGGGGGCAACTTCTATTGATGCTTCTAGTTGGTATATCAAGTTATATTGGATTTATTATTCTGGGCATTCCATACGCTTTGCCACTGGCACTTCTTGCTGGTATATTTGAGATTGTTCCATATCTTGGTCCGGTTGTTGCCTCAATTCCTGCAATTATTTTAGGATTTAGTATTTCACCTTTTGTAGGAGGAGCAACAATTGGTCTTGCTGTTTTAATTCAACAGTTGGAAAATTATTTGTTTGTGCCAAAGATTATGGAGAAGTCAACGGGTGTATCTCCAATAATTACACTTTTATCTTTAGCGGTTGGAGCAAAACTGGCAGGAATTACTGGAATGGTAATTTCAATTCCGATTGTCATTATTATTCAAACTTTACTTCAAAACAGATTTCAAGAAAAATAAACCTATTTTTGATATAATACCTAGGCTTAAAGAGGTGGAACAATTTCCGTATTCAATAAAATGGATATGGAGGAAAGTCCAGGCAGCAGAAGACAGGGTGTCCAGCGCAAGCTGGAGATTGTGACCGAGCAATCGGTTGCAAGCCAGTTAGAGCAACAGAGACGAGTCAGATTTCTCCCTAAAAGAGAAATATGGGTGAAACGGGCAATCCTCCCCGCTGCAACCTCCGAAAAGGTCGTTATTAGGATGTCTTCCCGAGACCTAAGGTATGAGGGCATAGATAGATAATTGTTTAGAAACAGAACCTGGCTTACTAGCCTCTTTAAGCACAAAGCTTGCTACTAAAGTAGTAAGCACTTTTTTAAAATTTAGATATTTTATGAAATTAGTTATATGAAAGTAACACTTCAAAGAGTAAGCAAAGCTACCGTAACCGTTAAAGAGACAAACAAAATTGTTGGAAAGATAGACAAAGGTCTTTTTATTCTTCTTGGAATAAAAAGGGGAGATGGTCAAAAACAGGTAGACGAATTAGTAGAAAAGATATCAAAACTTAGGATTATGGCAGATGAGAAAGAAAAGATGAATTTGTCTATAATGGATACAAAAATAGCCGATGAAACAGAAATTTTACTTGTCTCACAATTTACTTTATATGCCAATACTAAAGATGGAAATAGACCATCATTTATTGAAGCAGAGGAGCCAAAAAAAGCAAAAGAGCTGTATGAATACTTTGTTAAAAGATTAAGAGAGAAAGGAATAAAGGTAGAAACAGGTAGTTTTGGAGATTATATGGAGATTAGTTGCATTCTTGATGGTCCTGTTACTATAGACCTTGAGAATTAAGAAATCCTTCTAATTTTTTGTTTGTTGTGTATCTTCTCCCAATTGAAACAAATAAACGATTTACCTCTGGCCAATATCTTTCGGGAATAACTTTTAATAACTCTTTTTCTGTTTGTTCTGGGGTTTTCGTTTTTACTAACTTTAAGAAATTGCTGATTCTATGAACATGTGTATCTACCGCTATTGCTGGAATGCCAAAAGCTCTGTTTAAAACTAAATTTGCAGTTTTTCTACCAACTCCGGGTAAGTTGATAAGTTCACCTCTTGTTTTGGGGACAATACCAATAAGTCTTGCAAGTTTATTTAAATGTTTTGCTTTTGTTTTGTAAAAACCGACAGGGTAGATTGCTTTTTCAATAGTCTTAGTATTTAGGCTTTTAAGTTTCTTCAAATTGGGGGCTAAACTAAATAAACGTTCAGAGGCTAATAAAGTTACTTCATCTTTAGTTCTTGATGAGAGGATTGTCGAAACTAAAGTTTTATATGGATCCTTACCAAACACTTCAAGAGGCACTAGAGTGTAGTGCTTCCTGAAGATTTTGAATAACTTGCTAAGATTAATTTCCACCAATCTTAAACATTGTTGTTCCACAGACTTCACAAACTGCTTTTGTTGCTTTCTTGCCGTTCTTCATTGTTACAGCTTGTGCGTCTTTACCTTCTCTCTTTGTTCTACACTTTACGCAGTACATCATATTAAATCACCCCCTTTTCTTTTTACGAGAACCAGTATATCACCATGAGTGAAATTAGGATCAACATGGCTACTCCGAGGCTCTTTAATAACTCTTTTTTGATTGAGCCTAAATTATTGTTTTCAACCGATAGATTGGCTTTTTTCTCTTTAGCCTCAAGATTATAGGTTGTTGTAAATTCGTAGCCTATTTGGCTATTGACACGTACTTCTTGGGCATGTTCCTTCTGTCTTCTGGTTCTTTTTTTTGACATAAATTTAAGTTATCCTATTGATATGAATATTAACTTAATCCTAGGTGTAATTGCAATTGCCTGGTTGTTATTTATTACAAGTTTTCTTGTTTGGTTTTATCTTTCGTTAAAAAATATTCTGAAAGATTCAAAAGACAAAAATTTTCTAAAAACTTTTAAAAACATCGAAGAGATACAGCAAAAAAACCTGAAAGATATTCTAAACTTAAATCTTGACCTTGATTCATTCAAAAAAGAATCAAGACTAAATATCCAACGAGTTGGTCTTACAAAGTACAACCCCTTTAAAGAAACTGGAGGAAACAATAGTTTTTCTTTGGTACTGTTAGACGGAAATAAAAATGGTATTATTATTACTAGCCTTCATACAAGAGAAAGAACTAGGCTTTACTTAAAAGAAGTTATTTCTGGCAAGCCAAAGATAGAACTTTCAGATGATGAAGAACAAGCATTAAAAGAAAGCCTAAAATGAATAACAATCCAATGAAAATTAAAAAGTTACCATACCAGTTAATATTTGGATTTTTAGGGCTGTTTTTAGTTTCAACAGGTGTTTCTCTAGCAGGTTTTACATTTTTAGTCAAAGATTCTCCGCTTACTCCAGTTAATTCTAAAACTGGAGCTAAAGTATCAAGGGTTGATCTTTCAAAACCTAAAACAGAAAGTTGCCCTATAAATGGTGCAATGTATACAAAGGCTGAGAAAGATATTTGGTCTGAAAAAAGACCAATAGTTGCAATAATCGAAAACCATCAAGAGTCACGTCCTCAATCCGGTCTCTCAAGGGCAGATGTTGTCTATGAAATTGTGGCAGAAGGTGGAATCACAAGATTTCTTTCCGTTTTTTACTGTGGTATTGCTGACAATGACTATGTAATAGGCCAAATCAGAAGTGCCAGAGTTTATTTTATAAATTATGCGCTTGAATATGGTAATAAACCATTATTTGTTCACTGGGGTGGTGCCAATAACATAGATAACTCTATGCCCAACGGAATAAAGGTCCCGGGTCAAATTGATCCAAGGGTTGATGCATATAAACTTCTTGAAAAAATTGGTTGGGTGAATGGTAGATATGGGAATGATATGAATGGTGCAACTAATACCGGTTATCCAGCACTATTTACTGATGACAGAAGAATGAACCTTGCGACAGAGCACCAGAAAGTTGGATCAACGGACAAAATTTATGAGGAAGCTACAAAACGTGAATTTGGTTATGAGGATTCTGATGGAAATGCTTGGGATGAGAATTTCAAATCGTGGAAATTCATAGAAGGAAAAGCATTGGCAACACCTAAATATTCAAGTATTAAATTTAATTTCTGGGATAGCATGTCAGGTTATGATGTTGAATGGAAGTATGATCAGGCTAAAAATACATACCTCAGGTTTAATGGGGGTGTAGAACAGAAAGACCTAGAAAATGGTGAACAACTAATGGCTAAAAATGTAGCCATTGTTTATGCTAAGGAAGAGGGACCAGTTGATAAAGAGCATCATATGTTGTATACAGTTACTGGTGAAGGAAAAGCAATAATTTTCCAAAATGGTGATGTAGTTGAAGGTAAGTGGAAAAAGGTATCTGCAACGGATAGATTAAAGTTTGTAGATGCAGAGGGTGCCGAGGTATCTTTTGTTGGAGGACAGATTTGGATTGAAGTTTTACCAGTAGGTAATGAGGTTAATTACTAACTCCGAGGGTTCGGAGCTGCCCCAATAAATATGGCTAATTTAGAAGACATTATTACTTCAAAGGTCAGAGTTAAAATACTGGAACTTTTCTATTCAAACCTATCAGAAATGTATCATGTCAGGGGAATTGTTAGAGAAATTAAGGAAGAGATTAATGCTGTCAGGCGAGAATTGGAAAAGCTTGAAACTTCAGGAATTCTTAAAAAAGAGCCTCGCGGAAATAGAGTTTACTATTTTTTAAGAAATGATTATCCTCTTTTTGGTGATCTTTTGGCAATTGTTGCTAAATCAAACGGTTTGGGGAAAATGATATTAGATTCTAGATCAAAACTGGGAAAAATTAACCTGGTTATGTTTTCAGGTAAGTTTTCGAGAAATAAGCCGAGAAAAAATGATGAGGAAGTTGATATTTTAGTGGTTGGAGAAGTTGTTCTTCCTGAATTAGCGGCAATTGTTAGAAATTTTGAATCAAAACTTAATCGTGAGATAAACTATACGGTAATGACAAAAGAAGAATTAGAATACAGAAAAAAAAGACGCGATCCTTTTTTACAAGGAATATTCTTAGGAGGTCGTGTTATGATAATCGGAGATGAAGAAGAACTTACTGGTTAGAGTTATTTTAATACTTCTTTTAACAATAGCTTGCGGATTCATAAGCTATCCTAATTCACGTTTAAAATTTAAAATTGGTAATTTTGCTGTAGATAAAAAATTTGAACTTTCTCTAGGCCTTGATCTTTCGGGAGGGAGCCATCTTGTTTTTGAAGCCGATACAAGTAAATTGCCTGAAGATAAAAAAGAAAAGGCAATTTCGTCTTTAAGAAATGTAATTGAGAAAAGAGTAAATTTATTTGGGGTTTCAGAAAGCAATGTAACTACTTCGAATTTTGAAGGTAAAGATAGAGTAGTAGTTGAACTTCCTGGAATAAACGATCCTAAAAAAGCCTCAAGTTTAATTGGTCAGACGGCACAATTAGTTTTTGCTGAAGTAATTGAAACACCATCAGAATCTGGTGCCACGCCTTCATCACAGGTTGTTCCTACAAATCTAACAGGGGCTGATTTAAAGTCGGCTGATACCGTTTTTGATCAAAATACTGGAAAACCTTCTGTTTCGATTGAGTTTAACGATGAAGGTTCTAAAAAATTTGAAGAGATTACTGGTAAAAATGTAGGCCAACCACTTGCTATTATTCTTGATAATAACCTTGTCTCAGCCCCTGTCGTTAATGAAAAGATAATTGGAGGTAAAGCTCAAATATCAGGAAACTTTACAGTTGATGAAGCTAAAAATCTAGAAGTTCAATTAAATGCAGGAGCGCTTCCTGTTCCTGTCAAATTGGTAGAAGAAAAAACAATTGGAGCAACACTGGGCGCTGATTCTATTAATAGAAGTGTTAAGGCAGGAGTAATTGGTCTTGTAATGGTATCTTTGTTTATGATTCTTTTATATGGTAGATATGGTCTAGTAGCCGATATTTCCTTACTTGTTTTTGGAGTTATTACTTTTGGTCTTTATAAATTAATTCCTGTTACCTTAACACTTCCTGGAATTGCTGGATTTCTTCTTTCTGTTGGCATGGCAGTTGATAGTAATATTTTAATTTTTGAAAGGCTTAAAGAGGAAATAAAAAATAGACCACTTTCTTCTGCTTTAGAAGTTGCTTTTGGAAGAGCTTGGGATTCTATAAGAGACGCTAATGTGGCAACACTTGTTACAGCATTTATTTTAGCCAATCCACTTGATTGGTCTTTCTTACACGTATCAGGTCCTGTTAGAGGCTTTGCAATTACTCTTGCACTTGGAATCGGAATATCATTATTTACTGGAATTGTAGTTAGTAGAAATTTATTAAGATTGTTTGTAAAAGATTAAAAAAATTAAAAATTATTATGATTAATTGGATGAAATATAGACTTTTATACCTTGTAATTTCACTTATTTTTGTTGGTGCGGGAGTATTTAGTTTATTTAAGTGGGGATTAAACCTTGGAATTGATTTTACTGGTGGAGTTGTAGCTGATTACAGACTTCCTAGTGGAGAAATTAAAAATTTAAAGTATGGTATTAAGTCAGAAGAAGAAATAACAGAAATTAGGGAAGATTTCAAAAAGCAAAATGCAGTAGAGTTAAAATTTGAAACAGTTGGACCTTCGATTGGACCGGAACTTATCAAGAAAACTTTTTATGCTTTAGGTCTTTCAGCTTTTCTTATTTTAATTTGGGTTGCAATACAATTTAAAAGTATTAAATTTGGAGTTTCTGCAATTTTGGCCATGGTCCATGATTCTTTAGTTTTGGTTGGGGGATTTTCATTATTAGGGCATTTTTTTGGAATTGAAATAGATTTTCTTTTTGTCACTGCAGTATTAACAATCCTTTCATTTTCAGTTCATGACACAATTGTTGTTTATGACAGGATTAGAGAGAAGCAGAAAAAATATGATCCAGCTCTTGGTTCAGATGTTAAAGCCTTAGCAAACTCAGCACTTACTGAGACAATGGTCAGAAGCCTTAATAATTCATTTACAATTATTTTCATGCTTTTAGCTCTTGTTCTCTTGGGAGGGGATACTGTAAAGTGGTTTGCGGTTGCACTTCTAATTGGAACAATTTCAGGAACTTATTCTTCCCCATTTGTGGCTGTTCCAATTCTTATTTCATGGGAAGAGATTGAGAAGAAATTAAAGAAGTAAAATTATTAATTTTCACTTATTTTTTGAAGTAATACCTCTCGCTCATTTTGCAATTTTTTCTTAACTACATCATCAAAGATTTTTTCTAAAATTTCGCCGACTTTTGGTCCAGATTTTATTTTTTGGATCTTCATAACATCTTTTCCATTTATTTTTAAATCTTTAATTGAGAATGGTTGTTTTTGAACCTCAACTAATCTTTTCTTGAATTCTTCTAGTCTCCAACTTGTTTCCCTTGCCCCACCACCTAATCTATCTGCTACCCTTAAAGCTAACATATCTTCAACATTTTCTAGATCTATGTTTTTTAAAAATCTTCTTATACTTGAATCTGTTTGATGTTCATCTACAGTAAACTGGTGAAACCTGACAAGTTTAACAAATTTATCCTTTTCCTTAGCAGAAAATCTAAGTCTGTCTGCAATGTTAACTGCAATTTTGGTTGATACCATTTCATGGTTGTAGAAGGTTATTACACCAGAGTCTAATTTTTTATAAGTTTGAGGTTTACCAATATCATGGATTAAGGTTGCAAATCTAGTAACGGGATCTTCTGATTTACAATTTTTAAGACTCATCAAAAGATGATCTCCTACGTCGTAAATATGGTGTCTTTGGGGGGATTTTTGTTCGATGCCAAAACACTTGGTAAGTTCGGGGAGAATCTCTTGCATCAAACTGGATTCTCTAAGAAGGACAATACCATTATATGAATTTACGCTTTTTAAAATTTTAAATAGTTCATCTTTTATTCTCTCTTTAGCAATCTTATTAATTAAAGTTGAATTAGTTTTAATTGCATCAAAAGTTTTTTCTTCAATTTTAAAATTTAATTCTCCACCAATTCTTACGGCTCTCATCATGCGCAGAGCATCCTCACCAAATCGTTCATTTGAATCTCCAACAGCTCTAATTAATTTATCTTTTAAATCATCTTGCCCTTTATATAAATCAATTATCTTTTCTCCGTCAAAAGCCATGGCGTTGATTGTAAAATCACGCCTCTTTAAATCTTCCTCTAACGTCTTTCCCCAGCTAACTTTATCGGGTCTTCTATTATCTGAATAAGTTGTCTCTGTTCTGAAAGTAGTTACTTCAAACGGTCTATCAAATCCTTCAACTGAAATTCCTACGGTTCCAAATAAGTTATCATAAAAACCGTCCGGATAGATCTTTAAAATTTCATCTGGAGTTGCATTTGTAGTAAAGTCCCAGTCGTATACGATTTTTCCCATTAAGATATCTCTCACCGCCCCACCTACAATATAAATTTCAAAATTGTTTTTTTTGAACTTAGACAGAATATCTTTCACCTCGGCTGGAAGTTTAAAATCCATATGTTACCATTATACCAGTATGAAATGGGAAATATTAGATAAATCAAAAGTTAATAATCCAAAATCTTTAATCAAAACATTACTTAAAAATAGAGGTATAAAAACAAAAGGGGAAATTGATGAATTTTTAAGTCCCAAAAAACCTGAAGAGATAGGAATTGTGGAATTGGGTATAAAGAAAGAAATTTTACAAAAAGTATTAAAAAGATTAAAACAAGCAAAAGAAAAAAAAGAAAAAATAGTAGTTTTTGGAGATTATGATTGTGACGGTGTTTGTGCAACTGCAATTCTTTGGGAAACACTTTACAAATTAGGTTACGACGCTCTTCCTTATATTCCAGACAGATTTGAAGAAGGATACGGACTAAAAGTTGAGAGTATTCAAAAGTTAATATCTAGAGAAAAAAGTTTAAGTTTAATTATAACGGTTGATAATGGAATTGTAGCTTACGATGCCGTAGCTGAGGCCAAAAAACAAGGAATTGATGTAATAGTGGTAGATCATCATACAAAAAGCACTAACAAGTTAGTAACCCCATTTGTCCTACATTCAACTTTGGTTTGCGGATCGGCACTTTCTTGGTTTCTTTCAAAAGAATTGGGAGCAAAAAATAGTTTAGATTTAGTGGCAATTGGAACAATTGCCGACCAAATGCCGCTTGTAGGAATTAACAGATCTTTGGTTAAATACGGCTTAGAAGAGGTTACTAAAACAAAAGGGTTAGGACTTAAATCTTTAATTAAAAATACAGGTCTTAGTAATATTGGTGTTTATGAGATAGGTTTTATAATAGCTCCCAGAATTAATGCGATGGGAAGACTTTCTCATGCTCTTGATTCTTTAAGACTTCTTTGTACAAAAGATATTACAAAAGCTGAAAAGTTAGCGAAAGTGTTAGGAGAAACAAATGTTGAAAGACAAAAGATTGTAGATGATGTTATAACCAAAGCCTTGAAGTTTGTAACGGAAGAAAAAATTTTAGTAATAGAAGGGGATTACCACGAAGGCGTAATTGGCCTTGCCTCAGGAAAAATAACAGAAAAATTTTACAGACCTTCAATTGTTTTGTCTCTGGGTGAGAAAGTTTCAAAGGCTTCTGCAAGGTCAATTTTCGGATTTAACATAATCGAAGCTATAAAAGAAACAAATTTGATTATAGAAGGTGGGGGACATCCAATGGCTGCCGGATTCTCAATTGAAACTACAAAAATTAATGCATTTAAATTAAAAATTAATGAAATTTCGAAAGAAAAATTAACCGATGAGATTTTGGAAAGAAAATTAAAAATTGACTTGAATTTAAATTTTAAAAACATAAATGATGATTTGGTTAAAGAATTGCAAAAGTTTGAACCGACGGGATACGGTAATTTCTCCCCGATTTTTAAGAGCAGCAAAGTCAAAGTTGTAACGGTTAAACCGGTTGGTACTGATGGAAAGCATATTAAGTTAAAACTCTTGCAAGATGAAGTTACATTTGACGCAATTTATTTCGGCGGTTCTGTAAATTCTTCAAAACTGACTTCAGGCTCCTTGATTTCTGTTGCCTACGCAATCGAAACTAACATCTGGAACGGCTATTCCCAAATACAATTAAAGATAAAGGACATCAAGTCAGAGTAGAATAGTCGGTTTGGTAAATCTGTCGCCATCAACCCTCACTAATATCGGGCTCTTGATTTTCAAGTTCGACCTCTGTCCTGATTGGTCTAAATTCTTCAGGTTCTTCTGCTTCACCCATTTTAATTATCAATTTAGACGTCTCCTTGGTCATTGGAATTGGTGGGGGTTTACCTTTTCGAGTAAAAAATAATGACCATCCTTTATTTTCGAGTGACATATTTTTAATATAAATTTTTTGAACAAAAAAACCTCTTAATTTTTAAGAGGTCTGTCTTATTGTTTCAACAAGACAAAAACCTTTTTAATTAAAGAGGTTAGTAATTGTCATATAGAAACAAGTTACTTTCATAGTTTTAGACAGTGTTTGTATCTTAAAAAATTTTTGTGGCTGTTGTCAAGCCCTAAATGTTAGATTAGAATACATTATATGCAAAGAATTTTGGTTAATGAGACACCTGAAAAGATTGATGAAACGGTAATATTAAAAGGTTGGGTTAATGTGGTGCGTGATCATGGTAAGGTAACTTTTGTTGATCTAAGGGATAGAACTGGGATTATTCAGTGTGTAGGGACAAATTTAGAAAAAATTACAACAGAAAGCGTTGTTGAAATTAGAGGTAAAGTTGTAAAACGACTTGAAAAGTTGGTTAATTCCAACATTGAAACTGGTAAAATTGAGCTTCAGATTGAGAGTTTAACAGTTATTTCAATGGCTTCAGAACTTCCATTGCCAATTGACACAGATGGTTATGATATTGATGAAGAAGTAAGAAACAAGTATAGGTATTTAGACTTAAGGCGAACAAGAATGAGCAAAAACATTCGAATTAGGAGTAAAGTAACTCAATTCTTAAGAAATTATTTGATAGATAATGATTTTGTCGAAATTGAAACTCCAATTTTGACAAAAACAACACCTGAGGGTGCAAGAGATTTCTTAGTTCCATCAAGATTACAGATTGGTAAGTTTTATGCACTTCCTCAGTCGCCACAACAATATAAACAATTATTAATGGTTGCTGGAATGGAAAGATATTTTCAATTTGCCAGATGTTTCAGGGATGAAGATCCCAGAAAAGACCGAGCATATGGTGAATTTACACAACTTGATATGGAAATGTCTTTTGTTGAGCAAGATGATATTTTGGAGTTAACCGAAAAGATGTTTACGAAATTAGTAAAAGAAATTTTCTCGGAAAAAAAGATAACTCAAAGTCCATGGCCTAGAATTTCTCATAAGGATGCTAAAGAAAAATATGGGAACGATAAACCCGACTTAAGAAAAGATAAAAATGATCCAAATGAGTTAGCTTTCTGCTGGGTTTTAAACTTTCCACTCTTTACTGAACAATCAAAAGACGACTTTTTTTATGGCTCCGGAAATGCTAAATGGGCACCTTCGCATCATATGTTTACCGCTCCTCATCCTGAAGACATTAAATTTTTAGAAACTGATCCAAGCAAAGTCAGGGGACTGCAACACGATTTTGTTTTGAATGGATTTGAAGTTGGTGGGGGAAGCATTCGAATACATGATCCAAAAATTCAAGAAAAAATATTTAAATTGATAGGTTTTTCTGAAAAGCAAAGAAAACAATTTGACCACATGTTAACAGCATTTACATATGGAGTTCCACCCCATGGGGGTATTGCTCCAGGTTTGGACAGATTTATGATGGCAATTTTAGGAGAACCCTCTGTTCGTGAAGTAATGGCTTATCCCACTTCATCATCAGGTCAAACCGCAGTTCTTGATGCTCCAAGCGAGGCTTCCGAAGGACAGTTAAAAGAACTTGGAATGAAAGTAAAATGAAAAATAATCTTCTTTATTTATCACTTCTATCCTTTTTATTGATTTCAACTTCTGCTTTATCACTTTCAAATAATTTAACAAGTTTCGTGTCAATTATTTATTCAAAACCAAAAGTAAAGACTTACTCACCCATCCCTGTTTTAAAAGATGGTGTAAAGTATCCAATTCTTTCCTCTCAGTCAGTTATGGCAGTAGATTTAGTGTCTGGAGTAACACTTTACGAAAAAGATTCAAACAAGGCACTTCTTCCTGCTTCTACAACAAAAATTGTTACTGCGCTAGTAGCCTTGGACAGCTACGAATTAAATCAGGTATTAAAAGTTGGAGCAGTAAAAGTTGAAGGACAAAAGATGGGTTTAGTTTCAGGTGAGGAAATAATGTTTTCAGATTTGTTAAGTGGACTATTAATTTACTCAGCTAATGATGCCGCAGAAGTTTTAGCTTCAAATTATCCAGGTGGAAGAGAATTATTTATAGATCTAATGAATAAAAAAGTAAAAGATTTAGGACTTACTAATACTCATTTTGGTAATCCAACAGGACTTGATAATGGTGAACAATATACAACTACCAGGGATTTAATTGTTGTAAGTAAATATGCAATGAAAAATCCTATTTTTGCCGAATTGGTTGGAACTAAGGAAAAAGTTGTGAAAAGTGTTGATGGTAGATTTATACACAGATTAATTAATATTAATAAGCTTTTGGGAAAAGTGGAAGGAGTTACAGGGGTGAAGACTGGTTGGACTGAAAATGCAAGAGAAAATCTCGTGACTGAGGTTAATAGAGATGGTAAGAAAATAATGATAGTAGTTTTAGGTAGTTCAGATAGATTTGGGGAAACAACAGAACTAATTAATTGGATTTATGGTAATTATATTTGGGAAGAAGTAAAACCTACTTAAGAAATAATTTTACTCATTCACCGTAATAGTCTGAAGTAACTGCTGGTACGTAAGCTTTAAAGTCCTTATCTCCTTCAAAGACATAAACAGGTTGGAAAAATTCTGTATAAACTCCTGGGTCATAATAGGCAAGATAAATTTTTCTTATTTTTATATTATCCCCTTCTGCTGTCAAACCATAACTAGCTGGGTAGTAATTTCCCCCAGTAAACTCTTGCCACGCCTGATCGCCTGTTTTAATTGGATATGTAGCTTTCTGGGTTTCATCTACTGGAAAATAATGATATTCACCAGCAATAATGTCTTTTCCTTTTTCTTTAATACCTGAAACCATAAACCAAACATTACTTTTATCTGGAGTATTACTGACAATTGGCAATTCATTGTATTTTTTTCTAAAAAGATCAATTCTAACTATATTGGAATCAGAGAGTGCAACGGCAGGTATAAAACTTCCTGCCTGAGTTTTTAAGTATTGGTGGGTAACGTCACCATTTAAATCTGCAGCTAAAAGATTTGCATTAGATAAAAAAGATCTCACTGTTCCAGCTGAAACTTCTGGTGGGTTTGGTTTGACTAAAATTGGAGTAGGGTCAGCATTTAAATCAAAACTAATTGAAAAAGCACCAGTAATAATATCAGCTTCAAGCTGAGCAGAAGATGTCTTATGATTAAATTTGTAAACGGAGTCTGAAACTTGTTGTGGATCTGAGGTGTAACCTAATTTTTTTGCTATTTCCTTGGTGTAATCAAGAGAAAGTAAGTTTGCGGATTTCCTGGGCATAAAATAAACATTGGCTTTCGCATCAAAACTTGGAATATTTCCTTCAACGGTTTCTAATGTGAAGTTAAGATTTAACTTTGTTTTTTCAGGAAATGGAAGTTTAGGTAATTTTCCAAATGCAACAGTTGGAGGTTCTGGAGCTGGTGGAAAAACCTTCTTGTATAGTGAGATAGCCCCATTAAGCATTATTCTTCCAATAATTAAGAAGATAATAAAATAAATTCCATATCTAATTGCTTTTCTGGCTGTAATTGAAGCGTAGGTTAAGGTTACCATACTAAAATTATAGATGTTATAATTCAAATATGAAAGTCAGAACCAGATTTGCTCCAAGCCCAACAGGATTTTTACACATCGGAGGTTTAAGAACTGCTCTTTATGCATATGCACTAGCTAAACACGAAAAAGGAGATTTTATTCTTCGCATTGAAGATACTGATCAAAAAAGAGAAGTAAGCGGAGCTGTTGAAGCACTACAAAATACTTTAAAAAAGTTTGGTCTCAATTGGGATGAATTTTATGTACAATCAGAACGCCTGGAAAAATACAAAAAAGCAGGGGAGCTTCTTGTCAAGGAAGGACATGCGTTTTATTGCGATTGTAAGAGTAAAAACGCGAAAGCTGAAGGTTACTCTACAAATTTAAAAGATCCATGTAGAGACAAGAATTTAACAAAAGGAGCAATAAAACTTAAGGTTCCAGAGGGAAAAACTTTAATCTATTTTGATTTTGTTCATCAGAAAGAAATATCATGGGATTCAAATACGGTCTATGATGCCACTTTGCTAAAATCTGATGGTTATCCAACTTATCATTTAGCAGTGGCTGTTGATGATCTTGATATGAAAATAACCCACCTTTTAAGAGGTCATGATTGGTTACCTTCGACTCCAATTCATCTTTTGGTATTTGAGTATTTGGGAGGAAAAAGGCCGGAAATAGGTCATCTGACAGACATATTATCAAGTGAAACAGGTAAAAAACTTTCCAAAAGAAGGGATTCGGTCTTTGCTGAACAGTTTTTGGATGAGGAATATTTACCTGAAGCTCTTCTTAACTTTGTAATGCTATTAGGTTGGGCGCCAAAAGATAATAGGGAGTTATTTACCTTAAGTGAATTTGTAGAAAACTTTGATATTAAGGGTTTTCAAGATGCCAATCCAAGATTTTTTAGAGAGAAACTTGATTGGATAAATGGGCAATATATAAGACAGCTTTCAGATGAGGATTTAAATTCTAAATTCCAAGATATAAATTCAAAGTTTGCTGATTTAGAAAAAAAGAAACAGTTAGAAATTACCAAACTATTAAAAGAAAGAATAAAAAAGTTAAGTGATTTTAATTTATTGACCAAATTTTTCTTTGAAAGACCAGTTGTTGATAAAAAACTTCTAGGAGAAAATTATAAAGAACATTTATCAAAAATAATTAAGGGTATTGAGGACGATAGAGATCTGATGGAAATTGTCAAAGAAAATAACTTTAAAACTGGAGATTTTTTTATGGATTTAAGAATTGCTATAACTGGGGTTAAGTTTACTCCACCAATTAACGAATCAATTGACATTTTAGGAAAAGAAGAGAGTATTTTAAGATTAAAAAGTTTACTTTAATGAATAAAACTGCCCCAAATACTAATTTTCGTGACTTACTAAAGTTAAAAAGTTTAGAAACTCAACAATCTTTTAAAAAGAATTTTCCAGAGGCGCATCAATTTTTGTTAGAGAAGGGTGTAGAACTTGGGAAAATAAGACAGCATTCAGCAAAGTTGATTTCAGCGGGAGCGCTTACAAGTACATTACTTTTATCTCCACCAACTGGAGCTAGTCAGTTGCCAACCCCGACAGACATTGTTCATAATTTAAGTGATTTTGAGAATAAAGACGTTAACATTGTTCCCCAAGAGGAATTAATAAGTTCTTTAAAGATTTTATTACCAAGTGAAGTGAGACCACTTGCGAGAGATGAAGAAAAAAGATTAGAAGTAGTAATAAAAAATATTTTAAATGTTAATGCAAAGGCCACACTCGAAGGAGAACATCTTAACACGGTTTATGGTTATATCGGTGCAGAGCAGCATTTAAAGAGATATCCTGGAGATATTTTAGAATATCACGGACCCTATTTTAAAGAAGGAATTGCCCCAGGTCTTGGCGCGTGGGGCTACTTTGCTAAATCAAGAGCCGATTTAAATTCAAATCTAGTTGATACTGAAAAATGGTATTCGGTTGTTCAAACTTTATATTTACCTGATTGGGATTCACGACAACCCTATCTTCGGGATTGGTATAAATACAGAAAGTTACTAATAGTTAATTCTGTTAATGGCAATGCTGTAATTACTGCTCTTGCTGACTCTGGTCCAGCCGCTTGGACTGGTAAACATTTTGGTGGGAGTCCTGAAGTTATGGAGTATTTAGGTGGAAGTAGGTATAAAAAAGGTCCAGTTTTAGTTTTTTTTGTTGATGACCCAGAAAATAAAATAAAATTAGGTCCAGTAGATTATAATGATTTAAGTGGAAAGAAGTTAGTACAAATATAAAATTATGTCAATTATTTTTTATGATAAATTAGTTGTGATTAAATCACTAGATAAAAAAATAGAGAAATTAACTGAATCTGGCGACGAAAAACAAGAAATGTGGCAAATGGTTGAAGAGATAATTCATCATAAAGTATTGGGTTGTTGTCTTGATCATTTACCAAAAGAACACCACAGTGAATTTCTGGATATGTTTCATAAAGCTCCACATGACGAAAACCTTTTAAAATATTTAAGCAAAAAATCTAAAACAGATATGAAAAAAGTGATTAAACAGGAGATTAAAGATCTAACTAAGGATCTCCTCCTTCTTGACTCTAACAAAGTGTAGCCAATCCTCCAAAATTTCCAAAAATGTCTTTAGAGGAGCCTCAATTATAAAATCAAAAATAAAACTTAAGATATTAAGTTTACTTATTTGGTTTGATAGAAACTGCCCCACCTTAATTATTGGTAAAAATATATAGTCAACTAAACTTTCCCAAAAGGACTCAGCGTATTCATCACTTAACTGATAATCTTTGGAGATTTCTCTAACCCTAAATGCAAAAAACGAAACTACTGTTAAGAAGAACAAGAAAATAAATTGGCTGACAATACTAAATCCTAATAAATTAAGTAACCAAAGTATTCCAATTATTACCAAGGAGGATGTAGTAAGAAAAAAGTAAAAAAATATTCTATTTTTCCCCGTAGACTTTGGAGTAGCTTGAATAAATTCAGGAGTAATTTTGGTCTCATCCTTATAAAAATATTCATTAACTTTTTCAATCATAACATTGGAGTTTTTACTACTCGGAAGTTTTACACCGGAATTAAATAAAAACATCAATGATGGTGGGAAAAGAATATTAATTGTTAATACCATGTAGTTAATTTTGCTGAACAATACTTCAAATGGAATTTCAATTAAAATAGCTAGGACCATTTTAGTTAAAATAATGTAGATAATACTTCTTTTGGATGCTCTTAATACTTTATCTTTTGTTTCAGAATATTTTTGTTCCAAAATTCTTCGAGCTCGTCCCTCTAATAACTTAGGATCCTCGATTAAGGAATTAATATCCTGACTACTTTTGATTATTTCTCTAATTAAATTAAAAGGAGGAATCATTTGGGTAACCTTTCTTTTCAAACTATCTTTTAATGGGTAGTTTAAATATTCTTCAATTTTGGCAACTGTGGTAAATAATTTTTTTGGATCATTCCATTTAGGAAGAAGTACTTTGAGAAGTTTATAGGTTATTAATATTTCATCATTTTTTGCATAGGCTCTTTCAGTTGCAATATAAACTTGGATACTTTTAATTTGTTTGTCCGATTCTCCAAACTCAAGACGCGGAAGAAGGGATGATGAAACATAATTTGTTAATATTTGAGGCAGAGGATTAAAACTTAAATTTTCTTCAATTTCACAAGAACAAAGTCCAATTAATTTTTCTGAAATATTTTTCTCTGAGAGGTTAAATACGTTTCTATATTTGTCTATAATTTTTGAAAGAGTTTCAATTTTTGACGATTCTATCGAGTTGTTACTAAAATATCTTGCCCAAGAAAGCTCTTTAATTAAAAGCCTTGCAATTTTAGGACTTTCCTGATTTAAGAAAAATCTTCTTTTTAATATTCTTTCAATAGCAGCTTGACGCACCAAGTGATCGTCTCTAAATTCAATTGCATTTCTGGCTTTTTCATATAGAAATCCTAAGTCTGAGGCTGTCTTTGTTGTTTTTACAGTTTCTTTTGTAATTTTCGAATTAAATTTGTTAGCCTCATTTAAATCATTTATTAAGCTTTTTGTTGTTTTGTTTAGATCTACCATTTAATTTCAGATGTACAGTATACTAGATTTATAAATAAGTAAATATCTTGATTAATTTTATTGGTAAGCAATAATACTTATTAATTCTAAGCTATGGATAAAAATTTTGGTGGAGTAATCTGGACAAATCATGCCATTCAAAGATTATACGAAAGAGGTATTAAACAAGGGGATGCCTGGGCCACATGGAGGAATCCTGAACAGAGTAGATATGCAGCTTCAGAAGGTTCATGGATTTATTACAGAACTTATGGAGATAATAGAATTGAAGTTGTAGCCAAGCAAAATGATAAAAAAGAATGGATAATTCTTTCTGTTTGGAGTAAAAAAGTCTATCTTAAAAATACCAATATTGTTAGTAGTTCAGGTTCGTGGTTGAAAAAATTCTTAAATTTTTTTAAATAACGTATACTTTATACATAATGAGATTATTTCGTGGAAATGTAGATTCCTTTTTGCCAATTTTGGCCTCGGTTGTTTTTGTAGTGTCGTTTATAATTTCTTTTTCAACTTCAAAACAACTATCTGGAGAAAAAGTTTTATTAACGAATGAATCATTCTCAACAAATTCTCCAATCCCAAGTGAAACTCCTACAATTACCCCAACTGCTACTCCGACGGTTAATCCAACCATTAAACCTACTGTTAAACCAACTAGTTTAGTGACCTCGACGCCGGTAATTAATAATGTCCCACCTAATGCTGGTTATTCAAGACAAAGTGTTAAAACTGATACTGGAATTTTTACTGTGAGTATTGTTTCGGCTGATATTTCTTCAACTAAAGTAATTGTAGACACAGCATCGGGATCAGATTGTTCAAGTAATTGTCCAGTACTTTCCTTGGGAGATTATGTGGCTAGAAATGGTGGGTTTGCGGGGATAAACGGTACTTATTTCTGTCCTAAAGATTATCCAAGTTGTGCCGGTAAAGAAAATACCTTTGATCTTTTAGTAATGAATAAAGATAAATATTATTTTAACTCAGCAAATAATGTTTATAGTACAAATCCAGTGGTTGGTTTCAGAAGTGGTTCTATCAACTTTGTAACTGCCGGTAGTCAATGGGGCAGAGATACATCCCTAACTGGGGTTTTGATGAACTATCCACTATTAATTTTTAATGGAAATATCACTTTTGGGGGAGACGACGATCCAAAAAAGGGAAGTAAAGGCTCAAGAAGTTTTGTGGCAAACAGGGGAAACACTGTCTACATAGGAGTTGTTCATTCTGCAACTGTTGCAGAGTCAGCTCGAGTTATGAAGGCAATGGCTATGGATAATGCACTAAATTTGGATAATGGCGGTTCAACCGCTCTCTGGTATGGAGGTTATAAAGTGGGACCAGGAAGACAAATTCCCAATGCAATAATCTTTACGAGGTAAAAGTTATAGCTATACCTTTTTTATCAGCTCTACCGGTTCTTCCAATTCTATGAACATAGGTATCATAATCTTGTGGTTGATCATAATTAATCACATGGCTTACATTTGGAATATCCAAGCCACGAGATGCCACATCGGTTGCAATTAAAATGTCAATTCTGCTTGACTTAAACATCTCTAAAGTTTTGATTCTTTGGTTTTGTCTTTTATTTCCATGAATAGCGTCAGCCTTAAATCCTTTGGCTCTTAATTCATTTGAAAGTTTTTGAACTCCATGTTTAGTTCTACCAAAAATTAACACTTTTTCAAATTCATCTCTACTTAATAGTTCAAAAAGCTTATTTATTTTTTGTCCCAAGTGATCTACTTTTATAACTTCTTGGGCTACGTTTTCTGCTGTGTCCCCAGTTTTAACAGAAATTGTTACAGGATCATTATTTACGAAACTCTTTAAGACTTCTCTTACTTTTCCGTCAATTGTTGCAGAAAAGAAAAGTGATTGTCTATTCTTTGGAAGTAGAGAAATTAGCTTTTGAATATCTTTTAAAAATCCAATATCAACCATGTGGTCAGCTTCATCTAAAACAACATTATTAAATCTATCTAAATTTAAATTTCGACTATTTAAATGGTCTAATAGTCTTCCAGGAGTTCCAATTACAAAGTTGGGATTTCTCATTAGTTCCTGTTTTTGTCTATTCATATTTTCCCCACCAATACAAAGCGCACTATACAGTTGAAGTCCACGAGATATTGAATAAAACTCATCTTGAATCTGTTTTGCAAGTTCTCTGGTTGGGGCAACAATTAATACTTTTTCGTTTCTATCCTTTAACATTTTATTTAAAAGAGGAATTAGAAAAGCTAAAGTTTTGCCAGTTCCAGTATTAGCAATACCGATCAAATCATTTCCTTTTAAGATTTCAGGAATGGCTTGGTCTTGAATAGGCGTTGGGTTTTTGTAATTCCTGTAAGCGACATTTCTTTTCAATCTGTCATCAATCCTGAAGTTATTGAATGTGTTTTGAACAACATATTCCTCTTTAACTAATGGTTTAGCAACATTTAAATTGTTAATTGTATTTGTAGGATCAAAAAATTTAATATTTCTTCTCGGTCCACTAGAACTTCTCCCGCCTGAACGGAAATTTCCTCGATTTCCGCCACGAAATCTATTGTTAAATCTGTTATACATTTTAATAAATTGAGGAAAAACCAAAGAAGTAAAAAAATAATTACGACTAGTCTTTCAAATCAATATATGAATAATATCAGTTAAATCATCATAAGTCAATGAAACTATGGGTTATGTAGATAAATAGCAAACTATTTTTGTTTATTGGTCTTTGTTTGATCTCTATTTAAAAGAAGGTAGATTAAAGGAAGGATTCCAACGGAATTAACTACCAAAAGAGCAATAAACCAAATGTTTTGTCCTTTACGGGCTGATCTGTACAAGGCAAAACCTTTTAAAATTAAATCTAGGATTGCAAAAGGAATCAAAAATCCAAATGTATTCCAATTCCAACTTTCTCCATATCTCCAATAATTCATCATATAAATAAATTATATCACTTTATTTGTTAATTTTTTAGAAAAATTCACGATGCTGTAGTACAATTCCATCATGCTAGATAGTTTTTCTAAACTCTTGGGACATAACTACAAACCCCTAAATAGAATTGAAATATCAAGGTCAGCATTAAAGCATAATTATGTTTATTTAAATTCTTTAGACAAAAAAATCAAAATTGCACCTGTTTTAAAAAGTAATGCCTATGGGCATGGAATTACACTAATAGCAAAAGAACTTGATTCTTATAATTCACCCCTTTTTTGTGTAGATAGTTTATATGAGGCATATGAACTTTTAAAAATCAGAATTAAAACACCTATCTTAATAATGGGTTACTTTAATCCAAAAAGCCTTCAAACAAAAAGACTTCCATTTTCCTTTGCAGTTTTTACTAAAGAGCAAGTAATTTCAATAAATAAATATCAACCACAGGCAAAAATTCACATTTTTGTAGATACGGGCATGCATAGAGAAGGAATACCCATAAATGAACTTGAAGATTATTTATTTTTTATTAAATCAAAAACAAACTTAAAAATTGAAGGATTGATGTCACACTTGGCTATGTCAGAAAATCCAAAAATATTAAATACTAAAAGACAAATAAAAACTTTTAAAAATGCATTAGATATTATGAACAAAAATAATATTTTCCCTAAATGGGTCCATTTTGCAAATTCTTCAGGAACATTAAATTTCAATGCATATGAAGACATGTTAAGTAATTTATCAAGAACAGGACTTGCCTTATATGGGATTGATCCAGTGGGAAAAAATAAAAAACTAATGCCAATACTTAGATTAATTACGCGTATCATTGAAATAAAAGAAATACAAAAAGGAGACTACGTGGGATATAACTTTTCGTTTAAGGCTAAAAAAGATATGAAAATTGCCATTCTTCCAATTGGATATAATGATGGAGTTGATTTAAGACTTTCCAATTTAGGTTGTGTAAAAATTGGACGAAAATATTGTTCTATTATAGGAAGGGTAAGTATGAATATCACAACAATTGATGTAAGTAATATAGAAAATATACATCTTGGCCAAGAGGTGGTTGTTTATTCAAGAAAAAAGGAAGATAAGAATTCAATTGAAAATGTTGCCAAACAAATTGGAACTATGCCATATGAAATACTAGTACACCTAGCCTCGTCAACAAAAAGAGTACTCGTTTGATATTTCAACCCCTCAATTTAATTACAAAGTTTTAATTTTAGCTGAGCATTCCGGTTTGGACCCTTTCAGTCCTTATAACTCGATAAACCAATTGTCTTAGATCAAGGCTAAATAAGACAAATGAGACACTATAAAAAGGAGTGTAAAGACCTATTGACAAATAAACTAAAAAATGTTTATACTGAATAAGTATTCAATTAGAAATGAAAGGTGGTGAGAAATAAATATGCCAAAATTTGATGGAACTGGTCCACAAGGAATGGGGCCAATGACAGGTAGAGGCTTCGGACCTTGCGGGTTCGGAATGGGATGGAAACATTGTGGTCGAGGAAGGGGTTTGGGAAGATATTTCGGTTGGAATCAACCTCAATCTAAAGAAGAGAAAATAAAATCTCTATCCGACTACAAAAAGGCTCTTGAAGAAGAGCTCGAAGATGTTAAAAAAGAGGAAACAGAAATGGGAAAGGAATAACAATTATGCCAAAGCATAAAATACCACGTTGTGTATGCTTTAACCCTGGAGTTACATACTTTAAACCCCGGGGTATTCCTCTTCGTCTATTGGAAGAGGTTGTTCTTCTGCTGGATGAGGTTGAGGCTCTGAAATTGTATGAAGTGGACGGTTTGGAGCAAACAAAAGCAGCTAAAAAAATGAAGGTGTCCCAGCCTACCTTCGCCAGAATTTTAGCAAGTGCCAATAAAAAAGTTTCAGAAGCGTTAATTAAGGGTAAGGCAATAAGAATTGAAAAAAAATTGTTATAATAAAGCTGTTAACACATAAAGTATGAAAATAATTAAAATTGGAGCAGTTTGGTGTAATGGCTGTCTTGTCATGCACCCCAGATGGGCGGAGATTGAAGAAGAAAACACTTGGCTTAAGACAGAGTATTTTGATTTTGATAATGATAAAGAAAAGATAGAGAAATATAATATTGAGAGTGGAAAGCTTCCAGTATTTATATTTTTGGATAGTAAGGAAAATGAAATACTAAGACTTTCGGGTGAAATTGAAAAGAAAGAGCTTTTAAGAATAATTGAAGAAAATAGAGATTTGTAGATTATGTTTAAAAAAATAGCCACTCTTTTATTTATTGTTTTTCTTTTTTTTATACCTCAACTTGTGTCAGCACAGGAAAGCAAAGTAAACCTTTATTTCTTCTGGTCCAAATCTTGTCCTCATTGTGCAAGAGAAAAGACATTTCTAGAGAGGTTGGCACCTAAATACCCTGATTTAGTAGTTCATGATTATGAAGTGAGTTTGTCGGAAAATTATTTATTGTTGCAAAAGATAGGTGAGGGATTAGATATCAGAACAGGAGGGGTACCAATTACAATTATTGGTAATTCACATTTTGTGGGTTATCTGGACGATGAAACAACGGGTAAAGAAATAATAAAACTTATTGAAAAGGCAAAAGAAGATGGGTATCCTGATTTGGTAGATAAAATTATCAATCCGAACAATAATGTTGTTGACTCAACAGAAAAGGAGACATCAATTTCCACATCAACAGATACCCCTTCTACTGTTTTGGAAAAAGATGATGATTTCAAAAATATTCCTGAAGAAATTAAAGTGCCAATTTTAGGAAAAATAAGCACAAAAGATGTTTCTCTTCCTGTTTTGACAATTATTATAGCCGCTATGGATGGTTTTAATCCTTGTGCCATGTGGACACTTTTGTTCTTGATAAGTCTTTTGTTGGGAATGAAGGATCGCAAAAGAATGTTTATCTTGGGGGGTGCTTTTATAGTTTCTTCTGCTTTTGTTTACTTTCTTTTTCTTTCAGCATGGCTTAATCTGTTTTTATTCTTAGGGTTTATTGTTTGGGTTCGGATTTTAATTGGAATTCTGGCAATTGGAGCGGGAGGATATTATTTATACGATTTTATTAAAAATAAATCCGGTGGTTGTAATGTAATGGGAGATGAAAAAAGGCAAAAGATATTTGAAAAAATAAAAGTTATAACACAAAGAAAAGAATTTTTGTTGGCTTTGGGTGGAATAATAATTTTAGCCTTTGCCGTTAATATGGTTGAGCTTATTTGTTCTGCAGGCTTGCCTGCAATTTATACTCAGATATTAAGTTTGTCTGAGCTAAACACTTGGCAGTATTACGGATATCTAGGTTTATATATCTTGATATTTATGTTGGATGATCTTTTTATCTTTTTTACTGCCATGTTTACTCTTCAGGCGACTGGAATCCAAAGTAGATATTCACGGTTTTCCCATCTTGTCGGTGGAATATTGATGTTTATAATCGGAATCTTGCTTCTGTTTAAACCCGAACTTTTAATGTTTGGTTAATCATTTTGCTTGAAAGAAAATTTCACTTTCGTTTGTATTACATGTAGATAGAAATGAAGGGGGGTGAAATGAATATGAATAAAACAATTTTAACATTATCTACAATAGCAATTGGAGCAGGAGCATTATTTGCTACCACATCAAGCGCTTTTGCATACAGAGGTGATCCTAATGTTCAAGGTCCTAACTATACAGCTGAAAGGCATGAGGCTATGACTAAAGCATTTGATAATATGGATTACAATGCCTGGAAAAACTTAATGTCAGGACGTGGCAGAGTTACCCAAGTAATAAACGAAGGCAATTTCGCTAGGTTTACCGAAATGCATAAATTAATGCTTGATGGTAAAACCGACGAAGCGGGTAAAGTAAGAACCGAACTTGGACTAGGTCTAAGGGATGGTTCAGGACAAAGATCTGGGTTTGGCAGAAATGCTAACCGCTAAAGATCAAGAGTAATTACCAAGCCCCACCTTAATAAAAGTGGGGTTTTGGTAATGGAAACAAAGAAGAAAAATATATGTGTGGGATTTATACTAAAATAGAAAATAATGAAGGATATATCAAAATTATCGGACGAAAAAATAATAGAGATGGTTTGCAAAAAAGACAAGGAACTTTATGTCCATGTCATTAAACGTTATCAGGACAAACTACTAAGATATGCGAATTATTTAATAGGTGATGAACATAACGCGGCTGATATAGTTCAGGAATCATTTATTAAAGCCTATGTAAATTTAAAAGGCTTTGATACAAAAAAATTTTTTAGCAGCTGGATTTATAGAATTGTTCATAACGAAACAATGAACATAGTCAAGAAACAAAAAAAACAAGTTTCTTTATATGAAGAAAAGGATTTTGACAGTGGGGTAGACATTGAGGATGATTTTATTAAAAAAGAATTAGAAAATCATACACACAATTGTCTAGACAAGATGCCAGTTATTTATAAAGAGCCACTATCGTTGTATTATCTGGAAGAGAAATCGTATGAAGAAATAAGTGATATTTTAAGAATTCCAATAGGTACGGTAGGAACAAGAATTAATCGATCTAAGGCTTTAATGAAAAAAATATGTCAAACAAAAAAATAACATCAAAAGAACATAAAAAGGTTGATCTGGAAAAAGAGGTTATGTCAAAAGTAACTTCAGGTCAAATTGTCATGAAACCAAAGTGGTATTTTGTTCTGGGCTCTGTCTTTTCAATCTTCGGAATTGCAGCATTAAGTGTTGTATCCGTGTTTTTAATCAACATCATGATGTTTCTACTTCGCAAACATGGTCCGATGGGTCAATGGAGAATCGAGACAATGCTTGAAAGTTTCCCTTTGTGGATACCTTTATTGGCGATACTGGGAGTTATTATCGGAATATGGTTTTTAAAGAAATACGATTTTTCATACAAAAAAAATTTTGTTGTTATCATTGTTGGTTTTATTCTTTCAATGATTGTCGCAGCATTTTTAATTGATCAGTTGGGTTTAAATGATATTTGGGCAAGAAGAGGTATGATGAGAAAGTTTTACCAAAGAATTGAAAGCCAAGAGAATATTACCCCAAACAATCAGGATAAAGGTAATTTACAAAACGGTCAGGGTAACAGATATATTAAAAACAAATAGTTTCTATCTCTTTTCTTAAAACAACTTACTTACAAAACTTGAAGAAGCCAACTTGGAATCCAGATCTTATTCCCAATTCTCGTAGTTAGATTTCTAGTTGAGTATACGAGTTTGAGTCTTTCAGTTCTTAAGGCTCGGTAAATTAATTGCCCCACATCAAGGCTAAATAAGACAAGTGAGACAGTATAAAAAGAGTATTTTGTAATGTCTAACAAATGGAGGTGATAATTACTTTCGAAAATATGTATAACTTTCCCCAGGAAGCAAAAACACCTTTTCGATCCCCTGCAAATCTTTGTTGTATCTGGCATAAGCTTCCGAAACTAACTCTATTGTACTTTCCCGATAAAGATCATCGCCATGCATGAATTTAAACAAGTGAAGAGGGATTAATATTTTAGGCTTAAGATCTCTGATGTTGTAGGGGTGAAGTGTACTGCCTGTATTGCTATTTCCTAATAAAATATCAAAATCTTTCATAGCATAGACCTTTTGAGATTCTTCTTTGTTTTTAAAATCCCGTCCATCCCCGGTATGAAGCAATTTAAAATCTTCAGTTTCTATCACAAACCATGCGCATGTATCATTAAAGTTACCGTCCCCCCTATGGTCCGTCTGATAAGCTGTTATTTTAATATCATCGACATTTTTCACCTCGCCACTTATAAGACTTATACTTTTAGACTTACCTTCGGGGCCGTATATTCCTTCAAGAAAAACAACTTCTTTGTTTTTGTCTAAAGCTTTTTTAAGAAGTGTTGAATCAAAATGATCGCCGTCCGCATGAGTAACCAGAAAAATATCAACGACATCGACAAGTTCATTATGTGCTTGAGAGAAAGGTAGATTTGCGGTATCGATTGCTATAGTTTTTTCTTTAGTTTTGATAACAACTCCCATATTAAGAAGACTCCAGATTTTAATCTCATTGTTTCCCGAATTAGTGTTTTTTATTTTCTCAATAGCCTGTTTAACCCGTAAATCTGACATTTTCCTTTGATTTGAATACCAATAAAAATACAAGGCAGGAATTTTTTCCGGTAGGTTGCGGTTCATAAAATCACCGTATTCCTTAAATAAATTTAATCTGGCAGCATCCTGTTTGGTTGGATCGGATTGATTAATCCTTCTATTAAGGTTCTTTACCGATGAGGGAACAAAAAAATATAAAACTGCCAGAACAACTCCGAAAATGAGGATATACAGGATACTTTTATAAACTTCTTTCATTGCATAATCAGTTTAACACAAGAATAATATCAACAGCCCCAATCTGTGTATAATGATGTAAGGTAAACAAAAAGGAGGTGATAACTAAATGAAAAAATTATTATATGTAATTCCTGTATTTGTCGTCTTTGGTTTGGTGACAAATGCTTACGCTGCCAATAATGGAGCAGGAGCACAAACAGGTCAACAGGTTCAACAACAGGATAGAATTCAAGATCCAGCAAACAATACCGGTTCTCCTTTACCAAGTGGGAATCAAGTTCAAAATCAAAATCAAGTAACCACCCAAAACCAAGGGGAAGAAACGCAATTGCAAGTTGCTACTCAGCAAATGCAGCAACTAATGGACATGGAAGGATTCAACCAGGATTTGGTAAATCAGATTAGAACTATTGCCCAAGAACAAGTTCAAGCCCAAACTCAAATTCAAGCAGAGTTAAACAAGCTTGAATCCAAATCTGGCTTTATGAAAAAACTTTTCGGTACAGATTATGGAGCAATTAATAATCTGAAACAGCAATTGGAACAAAACAGATTGAGAATTAAACTATTGACTGAATTACAAAATCAGGTGACCAATCAAGCTGACGAAACTCAACTGCAGGAAGCTGTACTAGCATTAACCGAGCAAAATACAAGTTTAGAAGAACAAATTGAAGCTGAAGAAAGTATTGGAAGCCTTTTAGGTTGGCTTGTAAAATTGTTTTACAAATAAACCAGTGTTTTTTAAAAGGTGGTGAGATAGATGAATAAAAGCAGTCTAATTGTACGGAAAGCAATTTTAGTTCTGCTTCTCATTGCTATCCCAATATTAGTGATGGCCTTAATGGGTATGGGGAAATGTGATGCCAACGAATTTTTGATTTTGATTACAGCCATTTTGGCAGATATCGTTTTTTATATTGTGTACAAACTCTTCATTACTAAAAAGACTTTACCTTAGTAAACACTTCATTCATACCCGTCTCTGCTGAGCAGTACGATCCAGGACAGCTTTATCCTTATAATAATTCTAGTCCTATTGCATAAATTCCATATTTCTTTATTCCCTCTTCATAACCGTTAATTGCATTGTAAGCTTGAATTCCGTGCTCGATCGTCTTTGGCTCACTCGACAGAACATTTTCTGGTCCTTCTTTTTCCAACATCTCTTGAACTGTCGGATAATGATGAATAAAGATCACTTTTACTTTCAGAGTTTCGTTCGTAAGATTGTTTATTAAGTTTATGGTATCACCGGCTATGAATTCATCATATGGAGTTTTGTCGTGATCTACATTTGTTCTGCCTTCAACTTTTTTAGTTCTGGCTTTAATCGCTTTAAATGGCCTATCGTTTGTATCAAATGTATATTCCATAAACTGATTTGCTGCGAACCATGGACAGAGTTAGAACCTGTTTTATTACAAAAGTTTCTTCTGTTTATCTAAGTCAACCACCTCTTTGATATCTATTAGCAGTGCAGCCTTTGGCATTGGAGGACTGCTTTTCTTATATGCTTCATCAAAATATTTACCGGAAGAGTATATTTTAGCCTGTCCTTCAATTCTGTAATATTCGCTATTGTTTATAACAGCAATAGACACCTTTCCATTTTCTTTGATGTTTTTTAAAGTTGTTTTCATTAAACAAGCGCCAACTAATAACTTCTTATCTACCAACCCCAAAGAAACAACAACTATCGCGTGAGGAGAACCTTTTCTTGAGGATGTTGCCAAAACTATTTTTTGTCTTTCTTTTAGAGATTGTTTCCAACTCATACGGCGATTATAACATTTTACTTTATATAAATATCAAGTGCTGGGGGATAGAGATTTGCACTCCAATAGGCAGATCCAGAATCTGCAGTCCTGCTTGTTAGACGATCCCCCAATAATGGCTATTTTACTACAGAATGGGTTTTAATTATAATAAAGTCTTCCATGGTAAAAAAAGTTTCAAATGTGATGCCGGATTTTGAGTACTTTGTTAAGGGAGATAACCCCACACTTCTAATTCACAGCGGAACACATGGGGATGAATATGGAGTGATTGATATTGTCAGAAAATGTGTAGAAAAGTATGAAGGTAGATTACCCGATTTTGTTTTTGTCCCTGTTGTTTCTCCCTCTGCTGTTAAGGCAAAGATCAGAGTAAATTCAAACGGTTTTGATTTAAACAGAATATTTTTTTCTGATTCAAAAGAGATCGAGGTTATTGAAAATATTAAAGCTTTGGACGGATATAAATTTAATTTGATGGTTTCATTTCATGAAGACCCCGTGTATGAAGAATATTATGTTTATGAATCAAGTTTTGAATCGGGAGAATCTGAAAAAATTAAAAATCTTAATCAAAAATTAAAAGGTTTGGGTATCAAATTATTAAATGGTGTCGATGATCCAGATGATCCAAGTTTAGGTTTCGAGTTTGTTGAGGGTTACAGAAAGTTTGTTGTAGACAAAAATAATAAATCTGATGGCTATATTACACATTGGGCATTGATTAATGCAGGAGTTAAAACAGCCTTTTCTGTTGAAACTCCCAGTAAGTTATCTTTGGAAAAGAAAGAATTGATAGTAGATACATTTTTTAAGGACCTTTTAATTAAAGGATCCTAGTTGGTCTTTCCTCTTGCGTCGTGGCATCTATTTTCTCTAATTGAACAGGCATCTTGGCAAAGGGGATCATTTAAATAAACGTCAGGACATCCAGAAAGTTCTGGATTTGCATATACTTCACAGACTCCACTAGGAGAACAGACATATTGTAATTGTTGAGGCTCAGGGGACGGAAGAGGATCTGGTGAAGAAACGGGTGGAGTTGTAGGAATTTCTGCCTCACAGAATGGATTTAGATTTTGATTTGGAGATGCTACACCGTAATTAAATTGACAGTTTGGTCCACAGCCATATCTACAACCAATTTTGTCGATTATTTTATCTTGTGTATATTCAAGGTTTGCATAGAGTTGAAACCACTTGGGGCATTCTGAAATTTCAGGAACATAAGTATAAGAAAGAGAGGTTTTTGGATCACATGGTAAATTGTCATTGATAACTAGACTTCCTAAAATCAATGAATTTGTACACGTTGGTATTGTTTGAGGATAACAATTAGAGTCTTGATAATATTCATCAATTGCTTTTTTCATAGTGTCCAAGCCTCCTTTTCTAACTGCATCTCTTGCTTTTTGTAACTGAATTGGAACTTCAACTGCGCTAAAAACACTAACTCCAGCGATAAGGGCTAAAGTGACTAAAATTTCTATTAAAGTAAATCCCTTAGATACTTTTTTAATTATTTTGATCACAATTTAGGTAAAAACAAAAATATACCTATAACAATTGAAGAAATAGCACCTATAAGTACTGCACCCGCTGAAATATCTTTAACAATCCTTACCTCCTCAGATTTATCGGGGTGTACAATATCTGAAAGTTTTTCAACGGTAGTATTAATAAATTCTAGAATAATTACTAAAGATATGATTAAAAATAAAATTGCAAATTCTACCATTGAAAATTTAAAATAAATTGCAAAAAGAATAACTATTATTGAAATTAAAAAATGAATTCTTAAGTTTGTTTCAGATCTTAATGCATCTGATATTCCTCTGAAAGCATATTTAAAACTATTAAACATTGTATAAATTAGTATATCATTATATTTAGTTAAATATGGTTACATTCACGGCAAGTATATTAATTTGGCTCATGTTCTTTGGACTTATTGTTCTTTGGGTTATTGATGGAAAAGTAAAAAAAGCAACAGTTATTCATGCTTTATTTTCGTGTCTTTTATCATATTCAATAACCGAACTTATTAAAACATTTTTTCCCACAACAAGACCTTTTCAATTTGATGGAGGTTTTCCGTTGACATTAACGGTTCCTTCAGATGGTGCATTTCCCTCCAGCCACACCGCTGTTGGTTTTGCGCTTGCCGTAACTATTTTTAATCACGACAAAAAGGTTGGAATTTTGTACCTAATTATGGCGGGCCTTGTGGGTGTTGCCAGAATAATTGCCAATGTTCATTATCCTGTGGATATAATTGCTGGGGCCTCAATAGGTACAATTATCTCGGGATTGACTTCTAGCAAACACTTTGTTAGACTGCTAAATCGTAATTAATATGTTAAGAAGCGTACCAATAATACCAATAAGGGGCTCGGTTGTTTTTCCCCATACAGATACCTTACTTTCTTTTGTCAGAAGGGGTTCTGTTGCCGCAGCCGATGAGGCCTTTGGAAAAGACAGATTGGTTGCAATCTTTACCCAAAAAGACAATAGAATTGCAGAACCTTTAAGAGAAGATTTGTATGAAATTGGGACACTTTCAACCATCACCCAGATGATGACTGTTGAAAATGGTGTTCATGCTCTTGTTCATGGACAGGTTAGAGTTAGATTAAAAGAAATAATTTCAAATAGTCCCTATACCTATGCAACAGTAGAAGAGATTCCGGATAGTCCTATAGATTCTTCCGAGATTATAGCAATGACCAAAAATCTTTCAGAAATGTTTAAAAGGGCTTTAACTCTAGGAAAAATGGTTGAGGTAATGACAATTGTAAATTTAATAACAGAAGGCAAAAACCCACTGGAAGTGGCTGATCAAATAGCTACGGTTTTGGATGTTAAAGTAGCTGAAAAACAAATAATTCTTGAGACCTTTCCGCTTCTTGAAAGAATGAAAAAAGTTCAGGAATTATTGGCCAAAGAAATTGCAGTTTTGGAAATTGAAAAGACAATTTCTACCAATACTCAACAGCAATTTGACGATATTATGAAGAAAAATCTGCTTAGGGAGCGAAAAAAAGCTATAGAAAAAGAATTGGGAGAGGCGGGGGGAGAAGAGGGAGAAATTGCCAGCGAAGAAGTAAAAGAATACAAGAAAAAAATAGTAGATGCCAAGATGCCCAGAGATGTAGAAGAAAAGGCACTTAAAGAATTGGGTAAACTTTCAAAAATGAGTTCGTTTAACCCGGAATCTGGATTTTTAAGAAATTATCTGGATTGGCTTTGTGAAGTTCCTTGGAGTGTTGTTTCGCCTAATAATGTTTCAATTGTTAAGGCAGGAAAGACAATGGAAAAAAGGCATTATGGATTAAAGAAAACGAAGGAAAGAATTTTAGAGTATCTTTCGGTTTTAAAACTTCTTGAGGAACAGAAAAAGAAAGGCAAGGAATCAAACTATCAACCAACAATTCTTTGTTTTATCGGTCCTCCCGGAGTTGGAAAAACTTCAATAGGAAAAGCAATTGCAGAAGCAATGGGTAGAGAGTTTGCCAGGATCTCTTTGGGGGGAATAAGAGATGAAGCAGAAATTAGAGGACACAGAAGAACCTATGTTGGGGCACTTCCCGGAAGGATTATTCAAGGTATTAAAACGGCAGGAACCAGAAACCCTGTTTTTATGCTTGATGAAATAGATAAAGTAGGAGCAGATTTTAGGGGTGATCCATCATCAGCCCTCCTTGAAGCCTTGGATCCTGAACAAAACAGAGAATTCTCGGATCATTACCTTGAGGTTCCTTTTGATTTGTCCAAAGTGTTTTTCATAGCAACTGGTAATGTTACCGACACAATTCCATCAGCTTTAAAAGACAGGATGGAGATTATTAATTTTGCAGGTTATACGGAAGAAGAAAAATTTGAAATAGGAAAGAGATTTATTTGGCCCAAACAACTTAAAAATCACGGATTGGAAAAAATTTCAATTTCAGATAAAGCTTTAAGGCAAATAATTAACCGTTACACAAGAGAAGCAGGTGTTAGAGATTTGGAAAGAAATATAGCAACAGTCTTAAGAAAAGTGGCAAGACTACAAGCTGAAAAGAAAAAATATCCAAAAACAATTAAAGAAAAACAAATTAGGGTTTATCTGGGGCCTTACAAATATTCATCTTTAATTGCAGAAAAGAAAAACGAAGTCGGTATGGCTACAGGCCTTGCAGTAACAAATGCCGGAGGAGAAATACTTTTCATTGAAGTATCTTTAATGCCGGGTAAAGGAAGACTTACTTTAACGGGACAACTTGGAGATGTAATGAAAGAATCGGCCCAAGCAGCATTTACTTGGACACGTTCAAATTACAAACTTTTGGGATTAAAGGCAGATTTTGCAAGTCATATGGATGTTCACATCCATGTTCCAGAAGGTGCCGTTCCAAAAGATGGCCCATCTGCGGGAACATCAATAACAACAGCCCTTGTTTCTGCACTAACAAAAATTCCAACAAGAAGAGATACTGCGATGACAGGAGAAGTCACTCTTCGAGGTAATGTTATGGAAATAGGTGGAGTAAAAGAAAAAACAATTGCAGGGCATAGGGCAGGAATTAGAACAATAGTTCTTCCAAAAGAAAACAAAAAAGATATGGAAGAAGTGCCAGACAAAGTCAAAAAAGATATTAATTTTGTTTTTGCAGAAAAAATAGAGGATGTCTTAAAAATTGCCCTTACCAAGTGGCCTATTGTGGATAAACAAAAAGTATAAAACGGCATAGTTTTTAAATTTATTTCCCCCCCTTTTAATAATTTCTTATCTACTTCAGTTCATCAATACAAAGCTACGGGGGTGGTAGCTAAGGTCATGTATATGGGCAGGAAAAGCAGACAATTATAACTTATAAAGTCGTATAATTAGGTCATGCGTAAAAATAAATATGTGGTGTTGTTTTTTCAGAATATTCATGATTTTTTAGTTTACAGGACTAGGCTAGTCATTATTGTACTCTCATCTTTTATTGCACCTCTAGTTATGATGTGGATATTGAGCGGCTTGCCAGGCCAATTTGTGAATGGGATGTCAAAAAATGAGCTTGTCTCATATTATCTGACAACTAGTATCTTGTATTTATTTTTAAATTCAAAAATTGATTCATATGTAAAAGAAAGTATTCAGCAGGGTGAGATAGCAAATTATTTAGTAAAGCCAATTAATTTTTGGTCGGTTGCTTTAGTTAAAGATATATCGGGGAGATTTATTAAGTTTATATTTGGATTGCCTCTCTTTATGTTATTAGTATTTATTTACTCTCTGCCAATTAATTTTGAACTCAACTATTTGAGTCTTACCATTGGTATGCTAGCTATTTCTTTTTTCTTGTCATTTACTTTGGCATTTTCCATTGGACTGCTTGCTTTTTGGCTTGAAGAAGTATGGGGAATTCAAAACGTAAAAGAAGTTGCTATTGTGTTGTTAAGTGGAATAGCACTTCCATATACATTTTTCCCCAACACCTTGCAAAAGTTTTTGGTATTTACCCCTTTTCCTTATTTGGTCAATTGGCCTTTGCATAAAGGATTCAGCGGAAATTTAATATTAGAGTTTATTATGGCTATAACTTGGCTGTTCGCGTTTTTGTTATTAAATTGGTTAATGTGGAAAAAAGGTATTAAAAAATATAGTGCTTTAGGTACTTACTAAATATGACTAAATTTAAAAAATATTTTTCAATCTTTCTAATTTATAGTAAAAACACTTTATCTCGCGACATTTCATTCAGATTGAGTTTTTTTATGAGTTTAATTGGTTCATTCTGTTTTGTAGCATTGAACTTTTTTATTGTTTATTTCTTGATGCAAAAGATAAATATTGGAAGATGGTCATATGATGAAATGATAATTTTACTTGGCAACTTTTATGTTTTAAGCTATTCAATATTTTTGCTTTTTTGGCGCGGTTTTCTTCATTTGGTTAGAGATATAAGAAGTGGTATATTTGACTACAATTTGGTAAGACCTGTTGACAGTCAATTTTTAGTATCACTTACGGGTGGAGGTTTCCATAATTTGCTTTCTGTTGTCTTTGGTTTCTTTGTAATAGGTTGGGGTATAGTTAATTTAGGTAGTGGTTTAAATTTAATACAAATTGTTGCTTGGACAATATCAATGTTGTTGGGCATTTTGGCTTGCTACAGTTACATACTTCTGATCATAACCCTTAATTTTAGATATGGTTATTTGGAAGAGGTAATAAATCTTGCCTTTGGTTTTCAGGACTTTGCCAGATATCCAATCGATGCTTTTTCAAAGCTACCCTTCTACTTACTCTTTTTTGCCATTCCATTTAGTAGCCTTACCACTATTCCAAGTATCATACTTATTGATACAATATTCCCAACATCTAAATTTTTAGTATTTTCAGTAATTTGTGTTATTTTTATCCTGTTTGTTAGAAAAGTTTGGGTAATATCTCTAAGAAATTATACAAGCAGTAGCTAATCATATGAACAAAACAGTAATTGAAGTAAAAAATTTAAAAAAATATTATCAGGTTTACAAAAAAGAACCAGGTATTGCAGGATCTATTAAGTCAATATTTAATCGGCAGTATTTTGATGTCAAAGCTATTAATGATGTTTCGTTTAAAATTAATGAGGGGGAATTGGTAGGATTTATAGGACCAAATGGTGCAGGCAAAACAACAACCTTAAAAACTTTGTCAGGACTGCTTTATCCATCCGACGGGAGAATAAACGTCTTAGGTATCAACCCCAGCGACAGAAACCCTATTCTTCAAAAGCAATTCTCTTTAATAATGGGGCAGAAAAATCAACTTTGGTGGGATTTACCTATTTGGGAGAGTTTACTTTTAAACAAAGCAATTTATGAAATACCTGACGATGAGTTTAACCAAAATATTAATGAATTGACTGATCTACTTGACTTAAAAGATTATCTTCATATACAAGCTAGAAAGTTATCTCTAGGTCAGCGTATGAAGTCAGAACTTTTAGTAGCGCTTCTTCATACCCCAAAGATACTGTTTCTTGACGAACCAACAATCGGTCTAGATGTTGTAGCACAAAAGAAAATGAGAGATTTTATTAAAGAATATAATCACAAACATAATGCCACAATTCTTCTGACATCTCATTACATGGAAGATGTTAAAGAACTTTGTAAAAGAATAATTGTCATAGATAAAGGGAAAATTATTTATGACGGGTCTTTAGAAAAAATAGTAAGTAAGTACGCAAAATACAAAATAATTAAAATTGATTTTGACAACAAGCCAGACATCAAAAAACTTGAAGAAATTGGAGAGGTTAAAGCATTAGACGATTTTCATGCAAAAATTTATGTACCAAGAGAAGAATCGATAAAAAGAGCAATTCATTTACTTGAACACTTTGAGATAACGGACTTTGTTGTGGAAGAATTACCAATTGAGGAGATAATTAGACAAATGTTCGAGAATTCCAAATAATTAAAAGTGTCTGATCAACTTTGTTTTTACACCAATCATTCTTTCAATTCAGACAAAAATTTATCCTTCATGTTTTGCTGGCATCTCTCAATGTGTGACCCCAGTGAGAGTCGAACTCACGATCTCTTGGATGAGAACCAAGTGTCCTAGACCACTAGACGATGGGGCCAATTGGTGTATTTTATCATTTAACTTATTAAATGGCCAAGCTTTATCATCATATATTTTGATATATTCTGATTTCTTGACTTTAAAATTTTAAAGGTTTAGAATCAAACCCTTGTGTGTTTATTTCTCTCCCTAATTCGGAGGGATTATTAGTTTTAGGGGATATCATGACAAAAAAAATTCAACTTACTGCCAAAGGATTGGATGCTCTGAAAAACGAGTTGGGGGAGTTATTAAATAAAAAAAGACCAGCTTTGGTTGAAAGACTTTCAAATGCTAGGTCTCAAGGTGATTTGTCTGAAAATTCTGACTATCAAAACGCAAAAGAAGAACTTGAGTTTTTGGAAGGTAGAATTGAAGAACTTCAATCCGTAATTAAAACTGCAAAAGTAGTTAACGGTGATGGTAACGGAGACGGTGTTGGGGTTGGAACTAAAGTCACAGTGAGAGTAAACGGAGTAAAGACCACCTTTGAAATTGTAGGTGAATGGGAAGCAGATTTAGCACAAAAGAAAATAAGTCACACTTCACCACTAGGCTCTTCTTTGGTTGGTAAAAAAGTTGGAGAAAAATTTGAAGTTGAAGCTCCTGTAGGGAAAATAAAATACGAAATTGTGGCTATTGACTGAACTTCTTGCTACAATAAGCATAAATATGCACTGGGCAGATAGAATTGCAAAAGAAATTGTTACTTCAGGTAAATTTAAACCATACTGGGTGGATGATATGAAAACTCCATCAGGATATGCTCATATTGGTTCAATGCTCGGGCCAATGGTTCATAGTGCTATTTATAGATCCTTAAAAAAATTAGGTAAAAACGTAATTTTTACATATGTTTTTAACGATTTTGATGTGGCAGATGAATTTCCTCCAAATTTTAAAGAAGAATTAAAAGAGCATGCTGGAAAGGTTCTTAAGATGATTCCTTCACCTGTTACCGGTTTTGACAATTTGGCTGATTTATTGTCAGATGACTTGAAAAAATCAATTGAATACTTAGGATTTGAAGCAAGATATCTATCAAGTTGGGAGATGTATAAAGAAGGTAAATTTGATGAAGTTATTAAATTAGCCCTAGATAATTCCGAAAAAATCCAAGATATTTATCAGGAAATTTCTGGAAGTGCCAAGAAAGAAAAAGGCTGGCTTCCGTTTCAAGTAATTTGTGAAAAATGTGGAAAACTTGGTACTACTAGAGTTTTTGAATGGGATGGGGAAAAAGTAAGTTACAAATGTGAGGAAAATTTAGTAACTTGGGCCACAGGTTGTGGGCATGAAGGAAAAATAAGCCCATTTGGCGGGAATGGAAAACTTCCCTGGAAGGTTGACTGGGCAGCACATTGGAAAGTGGTTGGAGTAACAATTGAAGGAGCGGGGAAAGATCATGCCAGTAAGGGCGGAAGTTATGATATAGCAAGAGCTATATGTAAAGATGTTTTTAAATATGATTTACCATATAAACTTCCATATGAATTTATATTAATTGGAGGAAAGAAAATGTCCTCATCTAAAGGCATTGGTCTTAAAGCTCATGATTTAGTTAATATTCTTTCCCCTGAAGTTGCAAGGTTTTTATTTATAGGAAGTGATATTACTAAACAAAGTAATTTTGATCCATTAGGTACAATGGCTATTCCTGATCTTTTTGATGAGTATGATAAAGCATGGGAAGCCTTTACCAAAGGAAGTGATGAAAAACTCTCAAGAACATTTGAATTGTCACAAATAAACACAATTCCTGAAAAAGAAAAAGGTTTTTTTGCTCCAAGATTTAGGGATATTGCCAATTATCTTTCTCAAGGGCTAAACGATGAAGAAGTACTAAAAAAACTTACCGAAGACAAGGGCGGAAAGGTTGATGACAGCGAACTTTCGGTTGTTGAAGAAAGAATTAAATACGCAAAGATCTGGTTAAAAAATTATGCCCCAGAAGAATATAGATTTGATATGACAGAGTGTGTTCCAGAAGAAGCAAAAAACTTAAGTGATTTACAAAAGGAGTATCTGGGAAACATCTCAAAAATATTTAATAAAGATGATAACGCCGAATCTTTACAAATTTCTTTATATGAACTTTCAAAAACTTTAAATATTCCAACCAAAGATGCGTTTAGTGCAATTTATATTTCATTAATTGGAAAAACTCATGGACCAAGGGCTGGAATGCTTTTAGCTAATAATGGAAGAGAAAAGGTATTAAAAAGATTTGAAGAAATCACTAAATTAAAATAATGACAAGAGACGAAGCTTTAACATTAGTTAATTCTTGGACCAAAAACAAAAACCTTGTAAAGCATATGTTGGCTGTTGAAGCTACTATGGGAGGTTTGGCAAAACACTTTAAGGAAGATGAAGACTTATGGAAAGTGATAGGTTTAATTCATGATGCAGATTATGAAAAATATCCCGACAGACACCCCCTAGTTTTGATTGAGGAATTAGAAAAAAGAAATGAAGATCCAGTAATTATTAATGCAATTAAATCTCACGCTTGGGGTTATTGTGAGGGACTTCCTGAACCTAAAACAAATCTGGAATGGAGTCTTTACTGTTCGGATGAATTAACAGGATTAATTGTTGCAGTAACGCTTGTCAGACCCGAGAAAAAGTTATCGGTAGTAACGGTTGAAAATGTTCTTTCCAAATGGACAAAGAAAGAATTTGCAAGAGGAGTAGATAGAAAAAACATAGAATTGTGTGAAGAGAAATTGGGAATAAAATTACCAGACTTTATTCAAATTGTTCTTTCTTCAATGCAGGAGATTTCTGAGAGTTTGGAGTTATAATAGTTCTGCGTGATTGAATTCTTTGGTATAACTTTCTATCGTTTGTTCTCCTTTAAGAACACTACATTCTTCAATTGGGACAACACTTTTAAAAACACCACTCATTCTTGATACTTTCATCATTCTACCCGGGTTAATACCCAGTATTTCAACCACTTTGCAAGTAACACCATCTTTTATGCATTTTCTACATTTAGTTAATGGTCCCCGTGATTGTAGTATTTCCATGGTTGGGATTGTAGCATTTTTTGAGGTATAATCAAGATATGCTTGATATTAAATTTATTAGAGAAAATAAAGATTTTGTTGTAAAAGCAACCCATGACAAAGGTTTTGACGATAGTGTTGTTGAAAAACTTCTAACAATTGATCAAGAAAGAAGAGAATTAATTCAAGAAACTGAGAGTATTAGGGCAAAGAAAAACAAACTAGGAAGAGAAGATATAAAAGAGGGTAAAGCGTTAAAAATAGAGTTAAAAGAGATAGAGGAAAAACTAAAAACAATAGAAACTGAGTTTACTTCCTTAATGCTTAAAATTCCAAACCCGTCAGCAGCTGATGTTAAAGTTGGAAGTGCGGATGAAAATGAAGTAGTCAAAAAGGTCGGAGATCTGCCAGAATTTGCATTTAATATTAGGGATCATGTTGACCTTGGACTTTTAACTGACACAATTGATCTTGAAAGAGGTGCTAAAGTATCTCAATCCGGATTTTTCTATTTAAAAAATGATGCAGTGCTTTTAGAACTTGCACTATTTAACTACGCATTTGAAAAACTTATAGAAAAAGGTTTTATTCCTGTTATTACTCCAAACGTTGCCAAAGAAAAAAATATTGTAGGTTGTGGTTTTCAGGCAAGAAGTGATAAGGAAAGACAAATTTATCACATTGAAGATGAGGATTTAGATTTAATAGCAACTGCAGAAATCACCCTAATGGGAATGCATGGTGATGAAGTTATAGATTACAAAAAATTACCCCTTAAATATGTAGGACTTTCAAGTTGTTACAGAAAAGAAATAGGAAGTTATGGCAAAGACGTAAGGGGAATATTAAGAGTTCATGAATTTAAAAAAGTTGAAATGGTAATACTTTGTGATCCAAAAGATTCTGCAAAAATTCATGAGGAAATGCTCTCAATTGAAGAGGAAATCTATAAGGAATTGGGTATCCCTTACCAAGTTGTTAAAATGGTTTCTGGAGATTTGGGAAATGCGGCAAGTGAAAAATATGATATTGAAGCTTGGATGCCATCACAAAATAAATATAGAGAAATAACCAGTACGAGTAATACTACTGATTTTCAATCTAGAAGATTAAACATAAAAACAAAAATTAATAATGAAAACATCTATGTTCATAGTCTTAACGGTACAATTGTAACAACCTCAAGAACAATAATTTCAATCTATGAAAACTTCCAAAATGAAGATGGAAGTATAAATATTCCTACCGTTTTGCAAAAATGGATGGGGAAGAGTAAAATAGAAACCAAATGAAAATACCTAATCCTTTTGCAAAAAAAACAATTGAAGGTCAAGGTGTTACGTTAGCTGATGCAACGGCAGTAATTCATGGTGAGGCAAAAGTAGCTAAAGAAAAACATGCACTAGCTACTGAATTAGGTGAGCCACAGGAAATAACAGTTGGAGATGAAAAATTTTTGATCAGAGACGATGGTAGTAGTAGAGAGATAAGACCAGTCTAATTTTTGTAGTACTTTCTGTTCTTCAGTTTTTCTGGTAGTAGGCTTATGTTTCCGTACATTTTATAGTCTTTTCCATATCCTATCTCTTTCATTAATTTAGTTTCTGGGTTTCTAATGTTTAAAGGAATTGGCAAGTTTCCAAATCTTTTTACATCTCCCAAGGCTTTCATATAACCTTCATATGCACTTCTATCTTTTTTGGAAGTTGATAAATAGACAACTCCTGCAGCTAAGTTTTCCTGACACTCTGGATATCCAACAGTTTCACAGGCTCTGAAAACTGCATTTGCAACCACCAAGGCAGTAGGAGAGGCAACATCTTCTGATGCAAAAACAACCATACGCCTAGCAATGTATAGTGGATCTTGTCCAGCTGCAACCATTCGTGCAAGATAATAAAGTGCACTGTCAACGTCCGAAGATCTCATGGATTTGATAAACGCACTGATTGTGTCATAGAAATTATCTCCATTTTTATCAAATGAAAGAAATCTTCTTTGTAAAGCTTGCTCAATATCAACAGTTACAAAAGTATTTTTGGGAGTTAAATTATTTGTAATTTCCAAGGTATTAATTAAAATTCTTGCGTCGCCATTTGAGGATTCAATTAAAAATTCCAATGCTTCTTTGCCAATCTTTTTCTTTAAGTGTTTTAATGCTTTATTTGTAACCTTAATAAGTTCCTTTTCTGTTAATTGATTTAAAATTAAAACCCTGCACCTTGAAAGAAGTGGTGAAATAACTTCAAATGAAGGATTTTCTGTGGTTGCTCCAATTAAGATAATATCTCCTCTTTCAACGTGGGGGAGTAGTTTATCTTGTTGAGCTTTGTTAAACCTATGAATTTCATCAAGAAAAACTATTGGGTTTCCTGAGATAATATTTTCAATATCCTTTGTTTTTGTGTTAACTGCGCTAAATTCAAAAAAGGGTAGTTTCAGTTCATTGGCAATAATTCTTGCAAGAGTTGTTTTTCCAACACCTGAAGGACCCCAAAGAATTAAAGAAGGGAAAAAATTACTGGATTTGTTATTTAATAATCTTGTTACAATTCCATTTGTTCCCACCAAGTGTTCTTGTCCAATAAAATCTTTTAAATTTGTTGGTCTTAATATTTCTGCCAAAGGTTTCATTAATTTCATTTTAATCCGAAAATAATACGAAGTAAATATTTATAATTTTGTAGTACAATTTTGATATGTTTGGAACGAAGATCTTGGAAACTAGGAGATCAAAATATAATAGAGATGTCAGGGTTTTAAAAACTTGGGGAATTGGTATCTATATCCAGTCTGGTGGTTTAACTCAATCGGGTGGAATTGTAGAACAAATTTGGAAATCTACACTGAAAAGATTAAGTGCTAAGGATATTAGAAAAATTTTAATTTTAGGGTTAGGTGGAGGGACAGTCGCTGGACTGATAAGAAAAAAATATCCAAATGCAAAAATAACAGGTGTTGAAATAGATCCAATGATGATAGAGTTGGGGAAACAATACCTAAACTTGGGAGATCTTGGCATTGATATTAAAATTCAAGATGCAAATAAATTTAAATTAAAAGGATATGATTTGGTAATAATAGATACCTATTTGGGGGATAAATATGTAGATTTATTTAGTGAAAAGTTGTTAAAATCGAAAATTGTCGTATTTAACCGTTTATTTTATGGAGATAAAAAGAAGGAAGCTCTAAAATTTGGGAAAAAACTAGAAAAACTTTTTAATAAAGTTGATGTATATTATCCCACGGCTAATTTAATGTATATCTGCTACAATAGATAGGCTTACTAGAATATAATTATGTTTAAAAATTTGTTCAAATTCTTGGATCTAAATCAGCGAGAAGTAGATAAGCTAGGTAAAACTGTAGCTAAAATTAATGCTCAGGAAAGTAAATATAAAAATTTAAAACTCTCGGATTTTTCAAAAGAAACTGAAAAGTTTAAAAAAAGAATTGAAAAAGGTGAAAGTTTAGAATCAATTTTACCTGAAGCTTTTGCTCTAGTAAGAGAGGCTTCATGGAGAATTTTGGGACAACGACATTATGATGTTCAGTTAATGGCAGCTGTTGCCCTTTTTGAAGGTAAAATTGTAGAGCAAAAAACAGGTGAAGGAAAAACTCTTTCAGCAGTTCCCTCACTTTACCTACGCGCCCTAACCGGTAAGGGAGTTCATCTTGTCACTGTTAATGACTTTTTGGCTCGTCTTGGAGCTGGTTGGAATGCTCCAATATTTGATTTATTGGGTTTAACAGTCGGGGTAATAATTCAAGAAAATAAGTCATTCATCTATGATCCTAAATTTACGGATAATACTCATGGTGATGAGAGGCTTTCACATCTTAAGGTGGTAGGTAGAAAGGAAGCTTATTCTGCTGATATTACTTACGGGACAAATAATGAGTTTGGATTTGATTATTTGAGGGATAACATGGTCCAGTCTTTGCCTGAAATGGTCCAGAGGGAACACTATTTTGCAATTGTTGACGAGGTTGATTCAATTTTAATTGATGAGGCAAGAACTCCATTAATTATCTCAGCTCCTGACATGGAACCAACTCAAAAATATTATCAATTTGCAGGGATTGTTGATAAATTACAACCCGACACTGATTATAAAATTGATGAAAAAGCAAAAAGCGCATCACTCACTGAACAGGGAATTGCAAAGGTGGAAAAAGTCTTGGGCGTTGATAATTTGTATGAAAAAGATTTTGAGGCAATTCACCATATTGAAAATGCACTAAGAGCCAGAAGCTTATACCTTAAAGATAAAGATTACGTTGTCAAAGACAACCAGGTAACAATTGTTGATGAATTTACGGGAAGATTAATGGTTGGAAGAAGATGGTCCGATGGCCTTCATCAGGCAGTGGAAGCAAAGGAGGGAGTTACTATTCAACAGGAGAGTAAAACTTTGGCAACAATTTCTTTTCAAAACTACTTCAGGATGTATGAACATTTATCGGGTATGACAGGAACGGCGGTAACCGAAGCGGAAGAATTTAAAAAGATATATAAATTGGAAGTTGTTGCAATTCCAACACATAGGGAAATGATAAGGACCGACATGGGAGATGCAATTTATAAAACTCTTTCCGGAAAATATGGGGCAATCTCTGCTGAGATAGAAGAAAAGTATAGAAATGGACAACCAATACTTGTCGGAACAACATCAATTGAAAAAAATGAAATAATCAGCAATCTCTTAAAAAGGCGAAAGATTCCACATAACGTATTAAATGCAAAAAACCATGAAAGGGAAGCTGAAATTATAGCAAATGCCGGCAGACTTAAGGCAGTAACCGTTGCAACCAATATGGCGGGTCGAGGAGTCGATATTATTTTGGGAGGTGCAAAACCCGAAGGTAAAGTTACCGATAAACAACTAAAAGAATGGGAGAAAAACCATCAGGAAGTTTTGGAAGTTGGAGGACTTCATGTTATTGGAACGGAAAGACATGAAAGCAGAAGAATAGATAATCAATTAAGAGGAAGAAGCGGGCGTCAGGGAGACCCCGGTTCTTCTAAATTTTACCTTTCCTTAGAGGATGATTTAATGAGAATTTTCGGAGGGGACCAGATAAAGTCTTTAATGGACAGGTTAAAAATTCCTGAAGATCAACCAATTGAAAATCCTTTGGTTAGTCGTGCCATTGAACAATCTCAAGTGAAAGTAGAAGGGTTTCATTTTGATACCAGAAAACGTTTGGTTGAGTTTGATGATGTTGCCAACCAACAAAGAGAAATAATTTATAAATTGAGAAGAAAAGTTTTGGAAAGTACTAATCTGAAAGATGAAATAATTGAAAAACTTGGAATTCATGCAGGAAAGATTTCTCAAAGTGAGATGATACAAATTGACTATGATGCAGTAGTTGCAGGATTCTTGGAAGTTGTACCATTTGATCAAAATTCGGTCAATTCATTTAAAAAAGAGCTTCAGAAAAGAACTACACCACAAGAAGTAGAAGAATTTATTGAGGTGGTATTAAAAGATGTCCATAAATCAAGAGAAAGTCAGGTTGGTGAAGACACAATGCGTCAAATAGAAAAATATGCATATCTTTCTTCAATTGACCACCATTGGATTGATCATATTGATACAATTGATGATCTTCGTGATGCAATTGGACTTCGTGCATATGGTCAAAGGGATCCTTTGGTTGAATTTAAAGGTGAGGCATATGGTATGTTTGAAAGTTTGTTAAAGAGAATTGATGAAGAAATTGTAAGAAGGCTATTTAGAATTGGAGTTAATCAACAACCCCAAGAGATTCCTGTTACTCAAATGAGAGAAAATATTGATACAAAAGATAATACAGGGTTAGTAGAAGAGAATGACCAATCGAGTAAAACAAAAGTTAATCATCAAAAATTAGGTAGAAACGACCCATGTTTTTGTGGATCAGGTAAAAAGTGGAAACATTGTCATTATCCGAAATATGAATAAATATCAAAAAGTTGGAGTACAGGCATTTATAAAAAGAGATGATGGAAAATTTTTAGTAACAAAAAGATCTCCAATTAATGATTTTTTACCAAACCATTTTGATTTACCAGGAGGAACTGTAGAATTTGGAGAAGATCCAAAAAAAGCCTTGAAAAGAGAGATTTTTGAAGAAACAAGTCTAAGTGTAAACATCAGTAGACCTATTTATTTATATTCACAAGTTCAAAAAGAAAGACATCAAATTTGGATTATTTATGAATGTGAATATAAAGGTGGAGAAATAAAATTAAACCCCGAGGAGCACAATGAATATAAATGGGTTAATTTTGTTGAGGCAAAAGACTTACCCAAAATAATTTTCTTAGAGAAGTTTTTAGAAGTGTTTGACAAATCTAATAGTTAACTTCATTATTAATTAATGCCCCAAAAAAGAAATGGATTTGTCCATGTCTTAGTAGTTCTCATTATTGTCATTGCCATTGTATTTTTAACAGTATCAATTTTTGTAAGTGACAAAACTAAATCACAGAAAAATGATGAAAGAAACCTATTAAATAAAATTACTGATACTTATCCCAAATGCCCCGCAAATTTGGAAGGAATCTTGACCTTTCCAATGATTGACCCTAAATATATCTCAGCCATAACCCCTTTAGGAAATATCAATCCACCTGGACACACCTCTCCTGTTGATCATAATTATTTTGCCTCAAATTACAGTGATAAAATTCCTGTCTTTTCTCCCGCTGATAGTTGGATTAATTCAATTACTGTCATAATGGCCAAATATGATGGTGAAGAAGAATATAAGCCTTTATGGTATACCTTAAATCATCAAATATGTGATGGGTTAGTATTAACCTTTGCAAATTATACCGAGCTAATTCAGCCCCTTCAGGATATTATTTCTAAACAAAAAGATGAATGTAAATTTGGTATCAAAAAAGATGGTCATGATTTTACTGAAGGACAATGCTATCACCGATTAGATTACAAAGTTAAGGCGGGGGAGCTTATTGGTTGGACAGAAGTCGAAAAGGAAAAAGGAAACGCTTTGTCTTTTGAAATTTGGGCAGCAAATTACAATAAACCTCCGAAATCGGGTGTAAATTGGGATTATTACAAGGATGATAGATATGCTCACATTATGTGTACTTTTGATTTATATACAAAAAATATTAAAGATGAATACTCTAAAAAATTTGGTGCATGGAGTATTCCAAAATATAAAGATTCTGTTACGGGAAAGGAAATGTTAGGAAGTGATGGGACATTTATACCAAGGATGATTGAACCACTTTGTGGTGAAGTTAACCAAGATATTGTTGGAACAATACAAGGAATGTGGTTTGGAGGAAAACCATATAAAGATCAGTCTATTGAATTTGAGGGAAAAGGTCTAGCCTTCTTGCATAATAATATAGATCCTAAAATGGGGGAAATATCAGTCGGTGGAGATTTGATGGGAGGTAGGTCAAGACAAATATTTTTTGACCCCAAGTTTGAAGGACGGGTTGATATTGAACCAAGTCAGATAAAAGCCAGTGGTCAAGTCTACTGTTATAATTTTTTTGATGATAATGAGAAACCCTCAAAAATCATAGTTCAATTGGTTGATGATCATAATCTAAAAGCAGAATATAAAACTGGTGAGTGTAATTCAGACGAATCTTTCAGTTCTCCATATAAATACGAAAGATAATTTCTAATATCTTCTATTGTTTACTAATGTCTGTTAATATTTATAGAATAAACTGTTATGAAATCTAATTTTTTAAAGTTTTTTTTGTATATTGCTGTTGTTGGACTAATCACTTATATTTTAATATATTATTTAAATAACAAAAAAATGGATAATAATATTGCTACAAATGGAAAGTTAGTAACTGTTAATTATGTTGGCACATTAGAAGACGGGACCAAGTTTGATAGTTCATACGATCGTAACACTCCCTTTACTTTTACACTAGGTGCTGGCGAAGTTATAAAGGGGTGGGATGAAGGTATATTGGGGATGAAAATCGGAGAAAAAAAGAAGTTGGTTATACCGCCCGAGAAAGGTTACGGAGCACAAGGTGCTGGGGGTGTAATTCCACCTAATTCCACACTTATTTTTGATGTTGAACTTCTTGGTGTAAAGTGACCCTTTGTGGTATGATTAGGTTATGCCAAAGAAAATAGATGAAGAAACTCCAAAAGAAGAAGTAAAGAAAAAAGTTGTAGTGGTAGAGGAAGTAGTAGAAGAAGAAACTCCAAAGGAAGAAGAAAAAGAAGAGGTTAAGAAAGATGATGAGACTGTCGAAGTTGAAAAGGAAGAATCCAAAAATGATTCTTTAAAAATATCCTCCGAGGAAGAAAAACCAAATTATCTTTGGATTATTATACCAACAGCGTTATTAGTTGGAGCTCTTGTGGGAGGATTGATAACTTATTTCTCAGGTATATCTCGATTAAGTACTGGAGAAAAGACTCCTGTACCAACTGTGACTTCCACACCTGAGGCAACGGCTACACCAACTTCTGGAAGTAAAACCGATGTCAAAAGAAGTGATATTAAAGTACAGGTTTTAAACGGTAGTGGAACATCGGGTCTTGCAGGGAAAGCAAAAACATACCTTGAAGGATTAGGATATAAAGACGTAGCAGTAGGTAATGCCAGCTCGTCTGATTTTGCTGAAACGGAAATTCAAATTAAAGATAGTGTCAAAGGGTTTTTGGATACAATTACTACAGATTTATCTAAAAATTATACAGTTTCTAAAGAAACCAAAGTACTTACTGCCTCAAGTAAGTTTGATATTGTCATAACTCTCGGCAAGAAATGAAATTTCCCAAATTCCCCGTTTTTTTCCCCGATGCAACTCGAGGATTAATTAAATCCCTTGATACCTCAGATATCGAATCAACCAAAACTAATGGAATTTTAGTTAATACTTATCATCTTTACAAAGATTTAGGAATGGAATTTATCAAGAAAAAGGGAGGAATTAAAAAGTTCATGAATTGGCAGGGTTTTGTCATTTCAGATTCAGGAGGATTCCAAGTAGGTAGTCTTATTAAGATGAATCCTACAAAAGGCCATGTTAGTAACAATGGTGTACTTTTTAAACCTGGTGGAGAAGGTCAGGTTATGTTAACCCCAGAAAAATCAATTGCTTTTCAAATGGAATTAGGGTCAGATATGGTAGTTGTTCTTGATGATTTTACAGATCCAAAGGCTACTTACAAAGAAGCGAAAGAATCTATGGAAAGAACAATAAATTGGGCAAGACGTGGAAAGAGAGAATATGAAAAAATTTGTAAAGAAAAACATTTAAGTAAAGAGAAAAGGCCATACATTTTGGGTGTTGTTCAAGGAGGCTTCCATCAGGATTTAAGAAAATATTGTATTGAGGAACTGATTAAAATTGGTTTTGATGGCTTGGGTTACGGCGGTTGGCCAATTAATGATGACAAATCTTTTGACTATGAATCAGCAAAAACAATTGCTGATAATTCTCCAAAGGATTATTTGTTGTATGGTTTGGGAGTTGGTAAACCCGATGAAATTGTAAGGTTATTTAAAATGGGTTATACAATTTTTGATTGCGTCTTACCTACAAGGGATGCAAGACACGGCAGGGCATATATTTATGACAAAAAAACTGTTTACAAATTTTTAGATTTGACTAAAGGAAAGATGAAAGACGACGATAATCCAATTGACCCTACTTGTGACTGTTTGACATGTACAAGGTATTCCAGAAGTTACATTAATCATCTCTTTAAAACAGGTGATTTTACTGCTGGAAGACTCGTGACAATTCATAATCTTCGCTTCTATTCAAACTTGATGGAAAAGTTGAGGGGTTGACAAACCACTATTGTTATGGGTATACTCGGCCCACAAGTATGGAAGACGTTCAAAACCAACCAGAAGAAGTTCAAGTTACTCCACCACAACCTACTTCTTATTCTGTTGAGCCAAAAACAAAAAGTAGTGGATCTAAGTGGATCTTGATTTTTATTGGCCTTTTGATCTTGGGTGGAGTAGGAATATTTTTCTTTACAAAATCAGAAAATGAAGTAGTTCCAACTCCAACACCATCATTTAATGTAACCCCAATTGATAATGAGACAACTCCCGCTCCAACAAAATCTCCTGAGCCAGTCAAAAAAGATGATGTTTCTATTGAAATTCAAAATGGTACAGGGATAACAGGAGAAGCTGCATTTTTGCAAACCAAATTAAAAGCTCTTGGTTATACAGATATTAAAGTTGGTAATGCAAGTTCAACAGACAACACAGTAACTGCAATTACATTTAGTAAAACTCTTTCTCAAACTGTTCAAGATGAAATAAAGACAGAGTTGGAAAAAATTTACAAAGAAGTAAGCGTTAAAACTTCTTCGACTCAAAAATCTGATATTGTTATTGTAACAGGACTTAGGTCTGGTCAAACCTCAAAACCTGCATCTTCTGTAACACCAAAACCATCAGGATCAGCATCAGCAACGGCAACGCCAACAGCTACATCTACCCCAACTTCAACACCGTAATTTTTTAACTTAGGGTATAATTATTTTATATGAATGTTTGGCAGTCTTTTGTGGATAAATTCTTGAATTTCTCAAATAGTTTTTCTGTAGCTCCTACATATATAAAAGCCGGGGCAATAGTATTTTTAATATTTTTATTAGTTGTGACCATGGCACAATTCAGACACCATTTTGTCAAATGGTCTTTTAAAGGGGGTCTAATGGGTTTATTTTTTGGATTTTTATTTACTATTCTTATAGAAGGATTTTTAATAGTAAACGGCAACACACTCTTAACTGCCGTGTTTGGTTGGAGGAATCCACCTAAACCATTTAAGACTGCAATTGAGATAGGAAGAGACAAATTAACAGATGTTTTAGGAATAACAGTTGAAAAACCGACGGCTAAAGATGCAGTGACTGTACTTCAGAGTTTAAATCCTGATGAAATAAAAAAAATTAAGGCTATAATATGCACTCCATAGAATAAAAGCATTAACCATGAATGATATCAAAGTAAGAATCGATGATTTAAATCAGAGAATGAAGAAACTTATAGAAGTTCTGGATATTCCCAAAAAAGAAGAAGAGTTAAAAAAATTGGAAGGTTTGTCAACCGACCCTAAACTTTGGGATGATCAAGACAATGCAAAGACCATATTACAACAATTGTCGTTTCTTAAAGATGAAATCAAGGAAATAAAAGAAACTTCCGAAACTCTTGAAATAGTAAGTCTCATGGATGATGAAGCGGAAATTAATAAAATTGAAAAACAAATAGGAAAACTTGAACTTAAGTCTTATCTGTCAGGTCCATATGATAATAAAAATGCAATTATTACAATTCACGCAGGTCAGGGAGGAACTGAAGCAATGGACTGGGCGGGGATGATATTTAGAATGTATTTAAGATTTTGTGAGAGAAAAGGTTACTCTACAGAACCAATTGATTCTACTTCAGGGGAAGAGGCTGGAATAAAAAGCGTTACCTTTGAGATTAAAGGACCTTATGTTTATGGATATTTAAAAGGAGAAGCGGGAACCCATAGACTAGTCAGACAGTCTCCCTTTAACGCAAACAATTTAAGACAAACTTCATTTGCTTTGGTTGAGGTTCTTCCGGACTTAGAAGCAACAGATCTTCCAGAAATTGAAATTAAAGATGAAGAACTTGACTGGCAGTTTACGAGAGCGGGGGGACATGGAGGACAAAATGTAAATAAAGTTTCAACGGCAGTAAGACTTACACATTTTCCTACTGGGATTGTAGTTACTGCAAGAACAGAAAGGTTCCAAGAACAAAACAGAAAAATTGCGCTAGGGCTTTTAAGGGCCAAGCTCTGGATTAGACAGCAGGAGATAGAAAAAAATAACCTTAAAGATATTAAAGGAGAATACAAACCTGCAAGCTGGGGAAACCAAATTAGAAGTTATGTACTTCATCCTTATAAAATGGTTAAAGATTTAAGAACAAACGTAGAATCGGGAAACCCAGATTCTGTTTTAGATGGAGAATTGGATGAATTTATAGAGGCGGAATTAAAACTAAAATAACATGGACTCAAAAGCCTATTGGGCAAATAAACATCTAAGATATTCTAAAGAAGATTGGATCGATAGACCATCAATTTTTTCTCAGTTTGCCATTAAATTTTTTCCAGAAACAGGAAGAATTTTGGATTTGGGGGCTGGGCAAGGTCAAGATACAAGACTTTTTGCAGAAAAGGGATTCTTAGTTGTTTCAACAGATTTTTCAATCAAGGCGCTTGAAATTGCAAAGTCAAAGACAAATCCCAAATTAGATATATTGTATGAGATAGTAGATCTTCAAGAAGACTTACCTTATGAAGATAATTCCTTTGATGTTGTTTATTCACATATGGCAATTCATTATTTTGATGATTTAACGACACAAAAGATTATTAATGAAATTTTAAGAGTCTTAAAGACTGGTGGGATTCTAGCTTTATTACTTAACTCAAAGACGGATCCAGAAATAAACTGCTCAAAATTAATTTCTGAAGATCTTTATGAAACGCCAAGCGGTTTAATCAAAAGATTTTTTGATCAAGATTCTCTTTCTGGGTTTATAGGAAATAAATTTGAAGCAATTATATTAGATACAAATGGGGAAACTTACAAAGATGAGACCAAAAGTCTAATAAGATTTGTCGGAAAGAAACTTTAAGAAAAATGCTACAATGAATACATGCAGGAAGACCAAATATCACAAACACCAATAGTTGATAGTTCACAAACTACGGTTATGCAGACAGTAAACGAAAAGCCTAAGAAAAATAATTTTCTAGTTATTTTATTATCTATCCTATTGTTAGTTGCATGTGTGATGGCTGGCTTTTTTGCATATCAAACACAAAAACTTGCTAATGAGTTAAGAATAATTCCAACTTCAACTCCAACTGCTTCCACAGAACCTACTGCCGATCCAACTGCTGATTGGATGACATATAAAAACACTTCATCTAATTATGAGATTAAATACCCTGCAGGATGGAAAGTCGTAAATCAATCAGCGGGGTCAATGGGAGTAGTTGTCGCAAACTCAAGATATATTGAAATTGGTCTAGGTGAGGGTAAGTCTGGGACTGTTGGTATTGAAGAACTACAACTAATTCCACCTAGTGAAGAGACAAATTTGAATACAACCAAGGTTGTTGGTAGTATTACATTGCGATGTAATGGTAAGTTTACAGACGATACAAAAACATGGTGTTGGATTAAGGTTCCTGATCAAGAAAAATACTTAAACATTCAGGTATTTAAAACTAATGATGGGAATATGAATTCGATTATTGATCAAATTATTTCTACCTTTAGGTTTTTGGATGAAGTTCCAGAATCAACAAAGACACCTTCTGAAACATTAAAATATAACCTACCTCAAGGATGGAGTACTGTGAGATATTATAACAATGCTTTTGAATTAGGTTATGATCCTAGTACTTATGAAACTAAAGTTGATGATATAAGAAATGATAAAAATTCTTTATGGGTTGTAAAGAAAGATTCAACGACCCCATACTCAAATTCATTTATTTTTTCACTTTTATCATATGACGGAGGATCAAGACATAAGTTTATATACAATCAAATAGGAGAAACACCAACTAAGGATGATTTATTTAAAGATTACAAAGAATTGGAATACAATATTTCAGGAAAGTCCTGTCTTGTCTTGGATGGAATAACAATTTCTCAGTATCCAGTTGTCTGGGCAATGTGTGCAGTGGGAGATAAAGCTGTTTTAATGACGACTTTTGATAGAAATAATTATTTAAGTATTTTGCAAACTTTAAAAATTAATTAAATATATGGAAAATCAAGAACAAGTAAATCATCTGAATACTAACCCGGCAATCCAAACAGAACAGGTCAATGGCGAACAATCTATACCTGCGCAGGCAGGAAAGAAAAATAATTTTTTAACTGTTTTGTTATCTGTTCTTCTATTAATCTCTTGTTTAATTGCGGGTTTCTTTGCATATCAAACACAGAAACTGGCGAAGGAATTATCAGAATTTAAAAATCAGAATCCAGTAACACCAAATCCTGAACCGGAATCAACATTTCCAATGTATACTGAACCATCATTGGTTCCAACAGAAAATTGGAAAACATATACAAATAAGGAGTTGGGATTTACGATTAAATATCCAGATGCCTGGGATGTATTATCAGAAACAAAGACGCAACCATTTGAATCTTCAACATTAAGTATCACAGATGGAATCTACAAATTGCAATTTAGTACTACCCAGGCTGGTTATGGAGGCATAATTTGTAAGTTTGATGATTCAACGGGCGATGAATTTGCTGGTCCTGGGAGAGACGAATTTGGGGATTCTGTTGACCTAGCGGGTGGTTTTGGAAAAGAATTAAGGAGAAATAAAGAGGCAATATCGAAATTAAGCCAATATGGATACCAAAGAAATAGTTTTGATTACTCGTTCAGAGTGTGTCGCGCCATGGATAATCTGGGGACTGATGGTAAAAAAGGTTATCTTGGTATTTTTGAGACAAAAACTGGTATTACAGAAATTGTTTATTACACCCCAACAAATCTTGGTCAAAATAAATTGTTATTACTTGATCAGATTCTTTCCACTTTTAAATTTACAAATTAATTTCTTACTTGTTTGATTTATCTGATTGTGGTAATTTTATAAGGTATGGAAAGTACCCTAAATCCAGTTTCAACTAATGTAACGCAACCTGTTGTACGTAAGCTTGAAACTAAAACTCCTGTCAAAAAAAATCTAATTTTAGCTTTAATTTCGTTAGTTGTTGTTGCCGCTGGAATTGGAGCAGGTTATCTTCTCTCTGGTGTTGGTAAAGAAACCCCAGAAATGGGAACTACAGGTGAAATTAAAGTGTCTAAAGATGAGGCAGGTGTTGCAGATGAATCTAAGTACCCTGATACTGCTGAAGGAATTTTAGAAGAGGGGGGAATCGGAGGAGAGGGAACATATCATATTGTTCGTGGAGTTGGTCCATCACAATATGCCTACCTTACTTCAAGCGTTGTAGATATGGGACCGTTTGTAGGTAAAAAAGTAAAAGTGTGGGGTCAAACTGTTTCAGGCAAGAAAGCAGGCTGGCTAATGGATGTAGGAAAAATTAAAGTCATTGAGTAACTTCTTTTCATTTGATACCCTTAATAGGTAATGATTAAATTTTCAGATGTAACAAAATCCTTTGGCTCAATTAATGCTCTCAATAAAATTTCCTTTGAGGTTAAGTCTGGTGAATTTGTTTTTTTGACTGGTTCATCAGGTGCAGGAAAAACTACAATTTTAAAGATGATCCTTCGAGAAATATTGCCTGATTCAGGAGAAGTTTTATTTGATGATGTTGATATAGTTAAACTGGCAGATAAAGAAGTCCCTCGCTTAAGGCAACAAATGGGAATAGTTTTTCAAGATTTTAAAGTTTTGCCTGAAAGAACAGTTTCAGAAAATGTTGAAGTGGCTTTGGCTGTTTCTAATGTACCCGACAATGAATGGGATACTAGAGTTCATCATGTTTTAAAGCTTGTCGGTCTTGATAAACGTGCCCAACTTTTTCCATCTCAACTTTCTGGAGGAGAGCTTCAAAGGGTATCTTTGGCACGTGCTTTGGTTATAAATCCAAAATTAATTTTGGCAGATGAACCAACAGGAAACCTTGATTGGAAAACTGCAGAAGGAATAATGGATTTATTGGAAAAAATAAATAAAGAGGGAAAAACAATAATCATGGCAACACATCATGAAGGAATAATTAAGCACGGAAAACATAGAATTATTCATTTAGATGATGGACAAGTGATAAAATAAAATTAACCTTTAAATATATGAGTATACACACAAAAACAGCAATCGAAGCCATAAAAAGATCTCCATTCCAAGCTATCTCAGCAATTTTTGTACTTAGTCTAACTTTTTTTGTTGCTACAATGGTGGCAGTTCTTGTCTATTCATCAGGTAGGGCACTATCATATTTTGAGACGAGACCTCAGATTATTTCATTTTTAAAAGATGATGCTACTCCTGAAACTGTGGCTGGTTTGGAAGACAAACTAGGTAAAGATACACGTATTAAAGATTTAAAATATGTTTCCAAAGAAGAAGCTTTGGAGATTTACAAAAAAGCAACCTCAGATAATCCTCTCTTGGCAGAACTTGTTAGTCCATCAATATTTCCAGCCTCTTTAGAATTTTCAGTGATCGATCTTAAACTAGCTGAAACAGTAATCTCAGAAGTTAAGAATGAAGCGATAGTTGAGCAAGTTGGTTTTACTGCAAATATTGGTGGGGAAAAATCTCTTTCTGATGTAGTAAGTAGACTTAAGACTGCAAGTTTGTACCTGAGATTGGGTGGAATAGTTTTTGTAAGTGTTCTGGCCACAACTTCATTTTTAGTTCTTTTGGTGATTATTAGTATGAGGATGACAACAAGGAAGGGAGAAGTTGAAATATTAAGTTTAATTGGTGCCACCCCATCGTTTGTCAGGAGTCCAATAATACTTGAAGCCTTAATCTACTCTCTTGTTGGTGTCTTGATCGGCTGGACATTTGCAATTATTTTTTGGCTTTATGCTTCTCCATCAATAATTAGTTACTTTGGTCAGATTCCGGTTATTCCCAAAGATGCATTAACTTTCTTTGGCCTCTTTTTCATAATTTTGGCAATTGAGCTTGTAGCGGGGATTACAATTTCCCTTATTGGTAGTCTTATCGCAGTTGGGAGATCTCTTAAAAAGATAAGATGAAGATTTTAATCTTTACATTTCTTCTAATTTTTTTAAGCATTTTTGATTTTCAGGTAAATGCCCAGGATTGTAATGGAGATGTTAATCAAAGAATTACCTGCTATGAACAAAACATAAATAATCTTCAAAGTTCTGGTAAAACACTCTCAAATCAAATTGCCCAGTTTGATGCACAGATTAAATTAACACAGTTAAAAATTGCCCAAACAGAGGAACAAATTGGCCTTCTTTCTGGAAGAATTGATCAACTTGAAGGATCTCTTGATTCTTTAACAAAGGCATTTTCTGAAAGGGTTGTAGAAACATACAAGATGGCAAGAGTGGAAGATCCCCTCCTTCTTATACTTTCGTCCGATAATTTAAGTCAGGCTTTTGGAAGGTTTACATACCTAAAAAAAATTCAGGATGCTGACAGAAATTTACTTGAAAGGCTTACCAAGGCCCAAAATACTTATAAAGAGGAAAAGGTAGATCAAGAAGAATTACAAAACAAACTAGAAAGTCAGCAACAGCAATTAAATACTCAAAAATCGGCCAAAAATGCACTGCTACTTCAGACTAAAAATGATGAAAAGAAGTATCAGACTTTGTTGTCTCAAGCTTTGGCTGAAAAGGCAGCAATTGAAAAAGCCTTAGTGTCAGGTACCAAAGTCGGTCCTATTAAGGCAGGGGAACCAATTGCTCTTGTGGGTAATTCTGGTTATCCTGGTTGTTCAACGGGTAAACATCTTCACTTTGAAATTAGGAAAGATAACGCATGGACAGATCCTGCTCCTTATATGCAAAACAAAAGTATGATTGATGAACAAGCTGGTGGGGGAAATACATCAATAGGTTCAGGGGGTTGGCAGTGGCCAATTCAAGACACTATTAGATTAACTCAGCATTATGGTCATACTCCTTACTCATGGAGATATTCATATTCAGGTGGAATTCACACTGGTCTTGATATGGTCTCAACAACATCTGATGTAATTAAAGCACCTGCTGATGGTACACTTTTTAAATCAAGTGAAAGTTGTGGAAGTAGTATTATTAATATAGTTTATATTGAACATGGTGGTGGGGTTATAAGTTTTTACCTGCATGTACAGTAGATGTAAATTAATATTACTGGTCATAATTTCATTTTTTATTTTTCCTTCTAAAGTAAATGCTGTAAATATTTCCATAAATAATTATCCAAGTTCAATTTCAACTGAGATTTTTAATGTTGACGTTCTGGTTACAGGTGCTACTAATGCTACTAATTATCTCCGAGTTGATCTTTATAAAGAAGGTACGACAAATTATTTCAGTGAAAATTACAACGGATCTGATTGGTATTCAGGTTCTGATGGAAAGATGTATTTTCCAATCTTAATCCAAGACTCTTCTGCGTCTGCAACTATTCAAGCCCAAATTGGAAATCCCTCAGAAACTGATTATCCAGGACCTGGTGTTTACAAGTTAAAAATTAGGAGATATACCTCGTCAGGTAGCCAATCTTCAAATGATATTCAATCTCCGGTTGATATTCAAATTAATTATGTAAGACCTACTCCGACTCAAACTGCTACACTTACATCAACTGCTACATCAATAGCAACAGCAACTTCAACTCCTACCAAAACAGCAACAGCTACTCCAACAAAAACCGCAACACCAAAATCAACAGTAACCTCAACTCCTACAGAAAAACCTACCGATGAATCAAACTCTGAAAATAAAATAAATCTTACAGAAACTGACATTAAAATTGAGAAATCACCTGAAGGAATTGTTGCTGGTGCATCAGTAACTAAAAAATCTCCACTTTTGTCAATTTTCTTCATAATTTCAGGTGTTGGATTTTTAGGTTATGGAGGATATTTAATATATAATAAAAAACATGAAATTACTTAAGTATTGGTTGCCTCCAATTCTCTGGGGTCTCATTATTTTTTCTTTTTCTTCACTTCAAGTAGGTAGTTCAAATGAAATATATTGGAAAGATTTTGTAATTAAAAAAACTGCTCATGTAGTTGAATATGCAATTTTGGCAGTGCTTTTGTATCGTGCAATGATAGGTTCCGATGTTGAAAAGAAAAAAGCTATTATTTTTTCTATGTTGATAGTATCACTTTATGGTTTTACAGATGAATTTCATCAATCTTTTACTCCGGGAAGAGAACCTAGAATTAGGGATGTTATTATTGATACAATAGGAGGAGCTTTGGGGGTTTTGACCTTTTGTAAGGTTTTAGAAAAATATCCAAAATGGAAAGAAAAATTCTTGTAACGGGGGGAGCAGGATACATAGGTTCTTTTATGGTCAGAAACCTTAAAGAAAAAGGTTATGATGTAGTAATCCTTGATAATTTATCCTGTGGCCATCAAGAAGCTGTGAAAGACTTCAGATTAGAAAAGATTGATTTGGTAACAGAAACAGAAAAGTTAAACAGTCTTTTTGAAAAAGAAAAGTTTGATGCAGTTATTCACATGGCCTCTTTTATTCAGATGGGAGAGTCTTTTGTTAACCCTTCCAAATATTATTTTAATAACGTTGTCGGATTTTTAAATTTGATGGATGCAATGAGAAAAGGAAATTGTCAAAAAATTATTCTTTCCTCTTCAGCTGGTGTATATGGTAATCCTGAAAAACTTCCTATTGAAGAGAATGATTCAAAAAATCCCCTAAATCCATATGGTGAAACCAAATATATAATGGAAAGAATTTTAGAAGACTACGACACCGCATATGGAATTAAATTTGTTTCCCTTCGTTATTTCAATGCTGCAGGGGGAGCAATGGATGGTTCAATTGGGGAAGCACACCCTGAGGAAAGCCATTTAATTCCAAATATAATAATTAAGGCAATTAAGGGAGAAGAGATCGAAATATTTGGAGAAGATTATGAAACATCTGACGGAACTTGTATTAGGGATTATGTTCATGTTCTAGATTTGGTGGAAGCCCACTCACTTTCTTTGAAATTTTTGGAAGAAAAGAAAAGTGAAGTCTTTAATTTGGGAATAGGGAGAGGTTACTCAAACAAAGAAGTTATTGAAATGATTAAAAAAGTAACAGGACTTGATTTGAAAGTGAAATTCGGCCCAAGAAGAGCTGGGGATGCCAATTCTTTGTATGCCAGTAACGAGAAGATAAAACAAATACTTAATTGGCAGCCTAAATTCGCACTTGAAGATATTATAAAGACAGCCTATTTATGGCATTCTAAATCCCAGTATTGACAATTTAGATATCCTATATTAATATACTCAAATCATGAAAAAATATTTATTTGTTTTTCTTTTGGTAATCACTATTTTATTTATAAATAATGTAGTTTATGCAGGGGCTGATAAAGTCTATGTTTGTAAATACGTAGGAACACCAGGAGTTAATGAGACGCTTCAAACTGGTCAAAATCCAATTGAAGTTAGCGTTAATGCACTTCCAAATGGATGGTCAGTTGGAGGTTATTTTAATGATAATCAGGGTAGATCATATGTATTAGCAACTGTTCCACAAACACCTGAACCAGATACAAATGATTGTCCTTTGAATATTCCAACATCTACACCAACTCAAACTTCTACTTCTACTGCAACAGCAACGGCTACTGCAACAAGTACTGGTAGGTCGACACCAACATCTACACCAACACCAACCGCGACTCCAAATGCTGATATTTGTTTAAATCTAGATGGAATACAAACTTCAGTTCCAGAAGGTAAGCATTTAGATGCCAGTGGTGAAAATTGTGTAGAGTTTAGTGTTCCAGGAGTTGAACAAGCTCGTGGCTTAAATGTTGGAGGACAAGTGTTGGGAACATCAACAATGGCGGGTACAGGTGTAGTTGAAGATGCAATATTTAACTCCATTTTTACTTTAGGATCACTTTTAACTTCATTTGGTATAATGAAGAATGGCAAGAAAAAGAATTAAAGTTAATCTTCCCAACCTCTATTTAATTTCAGGCCTTCTACTCTTAAGTATTTTTTTTATTTGGAAATATCATCAGGCAAGAATTTTATCTTTCAATACAAGAGAAATTGCTAAAGTAAATTTTTCTGGAGTTAAACCGATTCATATCAAATCATATCCAATAGGGGTTGATATTGATATTAAAGATGGAGTAATTAAAAACGGTGTTTGGACAATATATCCAAATAACGCAATATATCTGCTTGGATCCTCGGGAATTGGCGATGAAGGAAATATAATAATTTATGGACATAATAAGGATAATATATTGGGACCAATAAGATGGATAAAAATCGGTGCAAAGATTGAAATTATTGGAAGTGATAATAAAAGTTATAACTACGAGGTAATTAAAACAGATACCGTCAGTTCAGATAATCTAGAATATATTAAGCCAACGAATGAGGAAACTTTGACCCTATATACTTGTACTGGATTTTTAGACAGTCAGAGATTTATGGTTGTGGCGGAAAAAATAAAATGATATAAATAATATTATGAGAAAACTATTTGCATTAGTTTTGATCTCACTTTTTGTTTTTGTTGGTACCTATTCCGTAGTTTTAGCAAAAGAAAAAATTCAAATTCCGGAAGAAAATGGGGTTTATAACGATCCAGATAACCCAAATATCAAAGTCAGAGTT